>OJJH01000355.1_pt1 | contig 15522 bp, 32 predicted proteins | sample 1596251 | NCBI WGS metagenome assembly OJJH01 (sample SAMEA4350153, study PRJEB24818) | metagenome | biome: human; feature: gut; material: faeces | place: Denmark | collected 2013-09
CCGCTCGCGCCAGTGGGCTTCCGCCTCCCGCGTCCACGGCTTGCCCTGCGACTGGCAGATCTTGCGATACAGCCCATCGGCGAGGGCATCGTCAAGCGTCGTCCGGTGCAGGGAATAGTCGCGCTTTCCCGCCCGGATGTCTTTGACCAATTCGTTGAAGGCATTGTCTTCGCCGTTGTGCGTGGACAGGATGGAGACGGACCCACCCCACATGAGCAACGCCATCGCGGCCTTGATCAACTCGGCGAGATCATCGACAAAGGCGGCTTCGTCGATAATGACCCTCCCCTGTTTCGAGCGCAGGGAACGCGGCTCGGACGGCAGGCCCCAGATGTCGAAACCGGAAGCAAAACGGATGCGGTAAACGGTGATGTCCCCATCGGGATTCCGCAGCACGACCTCTTCCGTATCACTGACTGCGGCATTAAGGACTTTTGCCCAATATGCTGAGTCCTTTACGAACTGCTGCGTCATTTCCTTATTGTAAGAAAGGTAATACGTGCTCTGTCCTCCGGCGTCACGGTTGCGCATGGCGAAACGCACGGCCTTGAGAGCCTCAGCGTAGGATGCACCGATACGGCGGGACTTCTCCCACACGCTGACGGTCGATTCGTCAAGTACCCACCTCTGCTGATACGGCAACAACACTCCCAAGTCGCTCATTTGACCAGCCCCAACGCTTTGTCGAGCCTTTCGGCGATATCCGCTGACACGCCACCATGTTTCTTCGAGTCGGCCTCTTCCTTGGGCAGCGTGGCCTCCAGCTCCTGCACCAGAGCGAGACACTTTGCGATGTCAGTGACGCTGTCGCTCGTGACGTACTTCTTGTCCGAGAGGAGCAGGCCGAGCTTGTCTTCCACGGCCTGCTTCAGCACGGCGATAGCCTCGACTCGGCTGGATACCTTCACGGGCTTTTCAGGCTTGGCGGGGTTGGCGATTTCACCCGCGAGCAACGCCTTTTTACGTTGGAGCTCCAGATTTTCAAGGCTTGAGACGGCAAAGGCAATCTGTGAAGCGGCCTTGCCGTCCTGAGCTTCGATGAGATGCCGAAGAATAGCGGCACGACTCCGGATCGTATTGATGCGGATGTCGGCCTCCGCCCGTGCCAGCTCTTCCCTGCGTTCACGCCATTGATATGCGTCGGCCCAACGCCGTAGTGTGGAGTCCGCGACGCCCGTAGCCTTGGCGACCTGCGCGAAGGTCAAGCGATCCGCGCAGTACAGCTCCATCGCCCGCCAGCGGGTATCGGCGTCGTACTCAGCGCCCATCGTCATCCCCCGGATCGCGCAGCCCGGCAAGGCAGTCCCGGTAGATGCATACAAGAGAACTCAGGGACGATGCGGCATCGACCAGCTTCTCTCCGTCGATGCATTCCGGGGACTCGTCACTATACAGCAACTGGCTCATGTGGCCACGCAGAGCTTCAATGGTCACGCGTGTCTCGCGCAACAGCTTTTCCTGCATCCGAATGCGAGCTTTTATGGCATCCATATTAACTATCCAGTTTTCGATTGAGGATTTCGATCTTGGCGTCGATCCCTCTGATCTGCTCGATCTGCTGGATCATCACCAGAAGCATGTCGAGAGCCTTCTGCGTGTCGACCTCCTCGATAGGCTTCATATCGTACAGTTCTTCCCGGATTCCTTCGCGCAGCTCGCTGGCGGATGTCTCCAACTGGCGGCGCTGCTCACGCAGGTTTGCACGATCATTCTTGTACATCAATCGTTCGTTCATCATCGCCTCACTTCTTTCCGTGTGCAGTTTCCCTCACCACCGGGCACTGCATGTTTGTTTCAATAAGTCCGGCCAGACGCTGCAGCACGGTCGTGTGCCCCACGATCAGATCAGACAAGTCATTGGCCACCCGCTTGTAATCCTTCGTCAATTCCTTGTAGTCCTTCACAAGTTCGACATTGTCCTTGTAGAACTGCGCCGTGGCGAGCTGGTTTTGGCCCAACTCGCGGACGATATTGAGCGTATCCGAGCGGTATATCTCTAGAGCATTCGACATATCGCTGCGTAACTGCTGCACAATGGCCTGTGTATCCCTGCGGGACTGTTCATGCATTGCGGCAAGATTCTTTGAGTTGACGTAGTTAAGGGTCAACAGCGCAGCCACGGGCGTGACCGTCACGACAATCAGCAGGCTGATCACACCGGGGATGCCAAGTCGCTCAAGCACCCCCGATATAGAGATCAGCGCCTCAACGAGTTGTGGTAATTGATCCACGGGCGTCATCGGAGACCTCCTTTTTCGCCTTGCGGTAGCAGTCGACGGCAGCCTCCAACCCCTCGGCATAACTTTTTAAAATAGTATCCCGCAGCATGAGCGCCGAAACATTCTCCGGCGCATCAAACGGCAGTTCCCCATTCACCGGCGGCAAATCAGGACGCTCCGGAGCCGGGCAATCCCTCGCCAGCATGATGCGCGGAGCAGGCGGCAGTTCCGGCAGCCGATCCGCGCACCCGGCGGCAAGCAGCAAGCTACCAAGGAGCGTTAAGAGCAGCAGCGGCCTTACGGCGCGTCGCAGCATCCACAACATGGTCTCGCTCCTCGGCGGGGCGGGGATGCAGTAAAGCCTCGCGCAATACGGACTCATGGCGTTCCACGGCGTTCCGCCAGTCTTTTTCCCGGACGAGGCAGGCTTCGGCTGTATCTCGATAGGCCGCCGCCGAACTTTCCATCTCTTCATAAGCGGCCTGCCAGCCGACTCCCGCCGCAAGGGCGGCTTCGAGCGCCTTTTTCGTCTTCGCATGGGCATCCTTCTCTTCCGCGAGTTGGACAGCATAGTCGGCTTCCGTGTCCTTGCACCCATGCACGTACCCCCATGCGACAAGGCAAAAACTCAACACCAGGACAGTGACAACTCCAACTTTACTCATCCTCGGCCACCCCTCTTCCCCATCCGGCTTTGACGTAAGCCTGCTGGCGCTCACGCAGGATAAACTGGACATATCGCTGATTTTCCCGCTTTGCGCTGGCTCGCCGACCGGCATTAGCCTGCTCGACATGCCCGAACCAGATGTCCGGATTCAGGCCGGACTGCGCGGCTTTAGTGCGGTCACGATTCGTCCAGCCGAGCCCGCCGTTATACGCGGACATGGTGAACGCCATGCGGTTCCACTCCGTGAGTCGTCCGTCCCGGCGTGATGCGATACGGTCAAAAAGATACTTATCGTAGGTGACGCAAGCCCGTAGTGACCAGCGTGGATCGAAAGGTGCGGGCGTGCCGGTTTCGGGAGCGACGGACGGCAGCCACTTCGCCGTGCTCGGCATGAACTGAGCCAACCCTTGCGCCCCGACCGAAGAAACCGTGCTGTTGCGCCACCAACTCTCCGTGTGAATCTGGGCGGCGAAGACGGCCACCGGTGCATCCATCCCCCAGACCATGCGTGAAGAACGGATCAGCTCGGAACGGTACTGCAGGGCGGCGCGTGGAATCTGGACTTCGGCGGCATGGCTCGTGTGGCAACACAAAATAACAAACGAAAGCGCACACATACCGCCAAGGACAAACCAAACCCTACGCGAAAGTATGGATATCCCTTGGCGCATTCAAGCAGATGAAGTCCGGCCATCCCTTCAGCCATCTCCAAATCGCTGCCAGCAAAGTCTTGGCGCGGGGCTGTGTCCGTTTCCATACGCCGGACAGATACTGCCTGACGCTCATGCTACAACCCCAACCCTACGGCAAGCATCCCGCAGCCGATGATGATGGCGCGACGAAGCATGGCGAAACAAAAGACCTGCCGGTACCCCTCAACGACTGGGTAGTCCGCGTCATCCGGCCTGTCGGCATCGGGGGCCTTGCGCCAGTCGTCGGCAAGGTACGAATCAGGGGATGCGAACGGGAAAAGCACGTAATCAAGCAGGTACAGAACAAGACCGGCGAGAAGAACGAGCGTCAACTTGTAGTGGACCACGGGGGCCTGCTGCGGAGCGAAAAGGACAAGCAAAACGGACAGGCAGATGGTGGCCAGCACGGTGAGCGCAAACCAGCGGCGGGAAGAGAAAAGATTTTTCAGAAACGTCATAGCGACCTCGGCGGTTAGCCCCGCCGGGCCAATCCCGGCGGGAAGGAGATTCACCGGGGCTGGCGCACAGCAAAGCCCCCGGCATGGCCACAATGTCATGTCGGGGGCTTACAGTCCGGAAACGTCGCAATCTGTGCACACTTTTTCACTGCTCAAAGACAAAGTTCTCCATCATGCGTCTAACATCCCGCGAAGAAACGCGTTTCGGGCCTTCCTTCAAGACATTGAGCTTCCCAAGATCGATGTAGTCGTATACCGTGCGCTTGCTGACGTTCAAGCAGTATGCGGCTTCTTCCACGGTCAGTAGAGGTTTTCTTTCGACCATCTCATAAGGAGTCAAGATATACGGCTGCGGAGGTTTGGGGTAGCGAACGGGGAGCGGAAGCGGAAAACCATCGGGGCGCGTAAGGCTGCATCTCCGAGCGCAGCCGACGCACAGATAGATGTCACCTTTAACAAACCAGTACGGGCGGTTGCGCTTCGTCAGCAGGTACGGGCAGCCAAGGCGCTCGTACACATAGCCTTCAGGCTGGCTTCCGTAAGGCCGCCAGCCGTCTCTCGTCAGTTGCACGATGTCCGTGATCAAAGTCCTCGACATGCCTCCTCCTTCTCTAAAAATTCCATCACGGCCTGCGCTTCCAGTTCCGTTTTCTCATGACATCTCTGACACTTTCGTCGGCTCACAGGACGACAGCGCCGACATTTCGTCCGCTGGAGCACTTCCGCTATCCGGCCCGGCGTCGGGATTTCCTTGGAGCCAGGGCCGTCCAGAGCTTCCCGGATACGAGCAAGCTGCTCTTCCGCATCACCCGCGTAGCGCCCGGCAAGCACGGCGTAGACCGTGGAGCGCTTCAGATTCTCATGTTGCCTGCAAAACTGGTAAACGGACGTGTGCCGCGCGAGGATGTCAGCTCGGAGGTTCTCCAGCGCCGCATTCACGCCGTGGCCCCGCGCTTTTTGTCGAAGGCCCTTTCCCGCTTCTGCAGATCGGTCAGCAGGGCCGTCAGCTTCTCGTGGTCATGCACCCAGGCGAAGGTGTGCGTACCAAACTGCCGCTGGACGCGGGTTTCGAGGCTTGTCATGCTGTAGCCGAGCTTCTTCCAGATCGCCAGTATCTGGCGCTTCAGCGATGCGTGCAGTGCATCGTCGGGCACTGAAATCCAGTCCGGGCGGGCCTTGGCGGTCACCTTGCGATTGCTTCCTCCGCTTTCAAAGTGTGCCCCGAGCCCGGCGAGAAGCTGGATCAGCCTTTCAAGCTGATACCAGTTCAGCTCTTTACTGCTTTCCTTGCCGAATTCCCTCTTCAGCAGCTCGCGGTAGGCGTCTTCGTCAAGATGCGGGAGCTGCTTCCGGGCGATTGCGATTTTCGCATACAGAGGGCGTCTATTCTGTGTGGCCATTATGGTTACTCCTGATGACACTGCTTACAGGAACAAACTCAATTCCCTTGCGGGCCGTGGTGACGGCGACGTACCAGCGCCCGTCATAAGCCCGGATCGGCGGCGAAATTGCCCCCGCACCGTCATGCCAGATGGTGCCGTCAGTCCCGGGCCGGAGGCTCCCCCGTGCCCTCGCGGGAAGAGCGGGAGCCGGTTCCGGGAGGGGCATGCCGCAAAGGGCGACGTCAGCCACAAGCTGACCAAGCCGATCCGGACCGACGAAAAGCGCTCCGCCTTCCGGCGCATCAAGCCAGCGCCGGTTCACGCGCACACGAAAACCATCCTTGCCGCCGTGGATGGAAGCTGGAGACAATTCCAGCTTTGTGCGCTCCGTGCCGATTCTGACACAAATTGACCCGATAAATTTTCGATTATCTCGCATGGCGTCTGTAGAGCTTGCGGGCAAGGTCGACTTCCCGCGAGTTTTTCGGATGTGGACAGATGCCAGCCGGAACCAACCTGTGCATGGGGTAACCGAGGCGACAATAAATCGCCGGAGGCAGGTCGCGTCGCCGCAGGCGCACCAGTGCCGCGCAATCCTCGCATGTCGAATACGTGTCCAAATGCATAACTACTCCGATTTGCTTATGCTCATCAGGCCGGAAATCGTCCGGCGACGGCCTTGAAAGGCCGTTTCGCATGGTCTTTGGGAAAATCACGATACCTTCACATGTTTCACACGGTCTTTTACCTCCGCACGTTTCGCGTCGTTGAAGCGCTCCACGCTGCCTACGAGGTACCCCGTAATGCGCCGGATACGCTCAAACTTCACACCTTCGCCGACAAGCCTTCGTTGCTTCAGTTCCATGTCACATCCTGTTCTGCAGCCTCTCTGGTCTGCTGACTCGTCCTTGTTTCAACATAGTTCTTGACCAAGGTCGGCAGTTCTCCTTCGAGCATGTCGGCAAGGCTCGCAAGCGCGCTCCGTGCTTCCGGGGCTTCAAAAAAACGTTTTCCCTCCCTGACAAGCCTGATGACAAAATGAATACCGTCGGCATAGCCAGCCGACATGGTGGCCACATCAAGCGTACCCACCGGAATCTCAATACGCTTCATTCAGATGCCTCCTGTACTGCAAAGATGCGCTGCTTTCCCCTCGCAGGAATGAAAGGAATCCGTCTTCGGCCAATGATAGGCCAGTGCCAACAAAACGGATGACTGGCGTACGGGCGAGCCTCTTCGGGCGTATCGTAGCGGACGGGAGTGCCGAACATGATGTATCCAATGTAACCGCCACAGGGGAGGTCTTTCGATCCGTAAAGCTGCCGGGCAAACTCCTTCTCATACTTGCTCATATTGAGCGGAACATGAAGATAAAGCCATGTATTGCAGTGTAATTCCGGCAGTCGCCATACTCTATACTCCATGTTTTTTTGATGACTCAGAATGAGCTTTGCCCACGGCTGTCGGATCGAGAGTGCGAACTTTGGCGGCTCAATGAATCTTGTCGAATACGTCAGCATCTTTTATTCTCTCGCTTTTCCAAGTCGGCCACGATCTGCCGCGTGCCTGCCACCTCGGAAGCATGTCTTATACCAACCGCCCCGTCCGAGCACAGCCATTCGTCGTATGACCCCGCAAAAGCGCGGTAAGCGTCAAGCAGCTTATCCTGATAATCTATCCGGTTAATCATGGCCTTCACTGCATTGGACGGCAGTGCTGTAGTCGCCGTATTTCGTTCAACCATCTCCCGCACGATGGACAGCACTTCGTCCGAGATTGCCTTCATACTTTTCTCCTTTCGGCTGCTCGTCAGGCCCGGAGCGCCACCCCCGGACGACCGCCCCATGTGGGGCGGTTTCGCGTTATCCTTGAGAGTCCGGTTCTGTAACCGTGACCTTTATCCGAAGCGTTTTTCCACTCAGGAATTTCATCCCGACCACCATGCTTTCGGCCCCGGTTTGATCCATAAAAATAGCAGCTTCACGGAGCGTCAACTGCCACGGAATATTCATTCCCCTGTTCATCAACACGTCATCCATGACTATTCACCCTCCTCATCTTGTTCCAGAGAATCAGCTTCGCCCCGTTCCTCTTCCCTGAGCAAAATAGTCACGGACCTCAGTACACAGTTGCTGCAAATGCATGCGCCTTCGGGACTTGTAATGATGTACCTGCACTCCGTCTCGGAACGCCCGCAAAAGCTGCAATGGATCAGCTGTTCTTCGCTCATGGGACAACTCCTCAGTTCAGACGTTCGCTGAAGGTCTTGGAAGGCCGGAAAACAACTTTGAGGTGCGCGGGAACGAACACCTTTTCACCGGTACGAGGGTTAAGGCGATCCCGCCCGGGAACCTGTACGGGCTTGAGCTTGCCGATGCCCGGAAGAGACACTTCCCCGCCTTCGAAAAGCTCTGCGGACAAGGTGTCGCACAGGGACTCGAGGAGCATCTCCAGCCGCGCCGCCGAATAGTTGATGCCGTTCTCGGCGATCTTTTCGTGCCATTTCTTGATGAGTTCAACCTTTTTCATGTTAACCTCTTTTGATAACTTGGTTTATCTTCTCAGCGGGGAATCCCGCATTCAGAAGCTCTCGCCGGGCGTTCTCGCGGATTGCGTCGCACACGCTCTTTCTGAGCAGTGGCGTCGCCTCCGCCCACTCCTTGCTTTCGATAAGCAGCGGCATGGACTCCGGAGAAAGATTTACATCCCGGAGCACCGCTTCCGCGTACTTCCGCCCGAGAGCTTCGAGCCCGGCCTTGGAAAATGTGACCCGTGCCATGCGCTACACCGCCAGAGCCTCGGACTTGACATCCACGGAGATGGTGTCCACCGTGCGGCGCTTCATGCCGACCGTCTCCAGCTTCGAGTCCGGCCAGTCGGACATCGCCGCCCGATCCAGCTCTTCTTTCACACGGATGCCCTCGGACAGTCCGAGTTCCCGCAGCGCCTGAAGCGCCATTTCTTCAGTCACCCGGTGCTGGAGCGTGATGCGTGTAGACTGACGGAACGAAATGGTGCCGAAGGCCAGTTCGAGAGTCCTCTTCTCGGCAAACAAGCGGCTTTTGTTGAGTGTTCCGAAAGCTTTGACCGCTTTCTCCAGTTCATTGTACCGGGCGATCAGAGACACGCTTTCCTGCTGCGCACGTGCCTTGGCGGAATCGATCTCTTCATTCATGGCCCCTTCGATCAGCGAGAGCTTGCGGCTGATGGCCGACATCTCCGCCAGAGCACCTTCGGCTTGCGGCATATCCTTGATGGTGAGTTTTTTCGCCATATCATTTCACCTCCGATATACCGCAAAGGCGTTCCTCAAAGCTCTCCACCGTATCAGCAAGAGCACCGAGATCTTGCCACAATCCCCTGAATTCAGCTTGATCCTTCGGAGGCATCAGCTTGCTTGCATCTATCAGCTGATACAAAACGCTCCTGAGCTGATCACTGTAATAACGGTTGACCTTCATGCCCTACTCCTCTTCCGACACGGAAACCTGAATTTTACCTTCAACAGTCTGTACGCGATCGGCAAGCTCGCCGAGATTGTGCCGGGCCAGCCGCACCAGCGCCCATTCATCTTCCCCCACCTTCCCGGCGAGAACGCCGAGCGCAGCCATAACGCTTCTGATTTCATCGCTAAACATGGGATTCTCCTTCAGTTTCATTGTCATTCTCATTTTCGGTGAAACTTTTTTCGAATCTGGAAAGCAGGGTTTGGCAGGCTTCCAGCACGCCCGTGGCCACTTTCTTGGAATAGGGGTTGTGGCAAAGTAGGAGCTGCACTATCCGGGCCGCAGCCGCCTTTTCCTTGGCGAAAGGATCGGTATCCCGAAGCGGAGGGTAGGGCGTCTCAGGCTGCGTATCGGCCTTCCGAGTCGCCTGATAGAGTATCGTCTGCCCATCCCGTCCGGCGCGACAGATGTAGTCCTCCTCCTCAAGCCATGCGCAGTAACGGCTGACCTGTGTGTAGGAAAGATGCGTCATCAACGCTGCGGAGCTGAAGCTCCACCCTGGTTTCGCATGCCGGACAAAGCGCCATATCTTGCTGAAGCTCTGCGGAATACGGGGGCGATGAGAGAAATTGTATTCGAAGACGCCAGCCTCCACACGCTTCACTTCGCCATGATGTACCATATCGGTAAGCTGCCTCCTGAGCCGTGCCTTCTCTGCTCCACACTCCAGTCCCAGTACCGCCATCAACTGCTTGGTCGTGACCTGCCCGCCTCCGGAACAGAAGCTCTGCAGGGCACTACGCACCATGCCCGCAGTTACGGAGATGCCTTCCATATCAAGCCCTCCTCCACGTTCTGGAGGACAACACCATGTCAAGGGTGTCCGCAGTCACCGTGAAATCCCCGGATGCCTTGGCGGAACGTTCCAGCAGCAACATCATGTTGCGTACCAACCTGAAATCGCCTTCAGCACGCATGGCGATCTTTGCGCATTCGTCGGCGGGAATATCCAGCCCGGCAGCTTTCATGGCGTAAACACCCACCTCAACAGGGCTGAGAGGGCCGAACTCGACTTCCTGCACCACGCGGCTCCAGATACGCCGACGGTTCGACAGCATGTTGAGCAAGTCTTCCTCTCCGATGAGGACGACGGGCACGCCCGTCATCTCATGGATGTCACGCAGGTCTTCGATGCGGTCGATCTTGAGGCGATCCGCCTCGTCAATAAAAATGGGGCGCAGTTCCCTGTTGCGGCGCTGTTCATCGATGATGTCGACGATCATTTCCTTGCAGCGCTGCCCGGTATGCCTAGGCATATCCATATTCTTCCCGCGCACTTCAAACAGCAGCCGCTGGAGGAAAGCCGTCTGGCTCCACCCCTGCCATACCCGGACGTACGCCCCGCCGCGATCTATATGATACTGATCGGCGGCTATGGATTTCCCGCGCCCGGCCTGTCCATAGGCGAGGATAAAACCGGACATGGCCTTCCCGGACTCCAGAATTTCGTCCGTCGCCGCATTGAAGCGGGCCATCGCGTCCGTGGTGATGATCACATCACGCATGAAAACTCTCCTTTATATTGCGGCCCGCTCTTCCCGGATGGCGATGATCTCCAGTCGGGCGTCGTATTGGGCCTTGAAGTTGCGGATGAATGTCGGGGTCTTTTCAAACGCCTCCATCCATGCCGTATCCTGTGGAACAAGTTCGATCTTCCGCTCGTATCGCAGGGCAAAAAGATACTCGTACCTTTCCTTCTCGTCCCGGAAACGCCGGGTAAAGGAAGGCTCGTATCCCTGCGAAGACACCATTTCTTGTCTTGCGCGGGCCTTGGCGTCTTCGATTTCGGATTTTTCGGCGGTGGTGACGGCCTTGGGCTTTGGAGCGGGCTTCTTCAAAGACATCCGCTCCTTGAGCTTCTTGGAGTCTTCCCTTTCTCCCATTTCCGCCTTCACCAGCTCGAGCATCCCCCGGAAGCCTGAAAAAGTGGTATTTTCCTGCCTCCCCTTCATGGCGATGGATTCCTCAAGCTCACGCACGTCTTCATCTCTGCCGAGAATGGACGCCGCCGGATGAACGCCGTAAGCGATCCGATAATGTTCCCGGTCGCGGGCTTGGCAGATGTAGTCGCCCTCCAGTGTGTAGACGAGGATAGTGTGCGGGGACATAAGGAAATCATAGCGGACGAGCACGGGGTGGCGGCGGGAATACAGGGCCTCATCATAGTAGTACCGCCCATGAAGCTGGATGCCGTCTTTGGTGATGGTTCTGAGCTCCTTTTCCATCATCAGCAGCGTGAGCTTTTGCAGATCAACGCCGGACCCCCTACCTTCCTCAAAGACCTCCGCCGGGGTGCGTCCCTTCAGGTGCGTCCTGTATTGAGGCCGATTGGAGTAGGTCTCGAAAAATCTGGCGACAACCACATGCGTTTCTTCAACCGTCAGAGCGCGTCCCCCCAAGGCTTCGTAAAGCTCCCGGTGGAGTGTTTCGTTACGCTTCAGGCGGGCGGGTTTGTGGGCGATGTCGCGCCCCACATAGCTCGGCACAAAAACTTCCGCCTCGTGCATGGTTTCAAAGAAGCGCTCAATGGGCTTGGTCTGGCCGTGGTAAGCCCATGCATGAATGACTTCGCAGCCAAGGTCACGGTAAAGGCCGCAAAATCCCGCCTGCTCGAATTCGGGGCTTCCCTTGAAGAATTTCGCACGGAAGGCTCTGCCGTTGTCGAGGTAGACCACGCGGGGAATCTTGCCGAGCATGATGCAGGTGCGCCGAAAGGCCACGGAGATGCACTGTATGTTTTCCGTAGCCATGATCTCCCAACCAAGAGGACTCCGGCTGCGCCCATCGTAAAAAAGGAGCAGCGTCATACGGCAGCCCCTGCCCGTATCTGGATTGATCGTCTCGAAGTTCAGCACCTTGCCATCCGCAATGACGATGTCTCCAACCTCCACGCTATTCCAGTCGCGCATAATGGAGATGACGCATTCGTCGTTCCACGCCTTCTTGCCCTGCCGCCAAAAAACGAACTGGTCATGGCAGTGCGCGTCGAACTTCTTGACGAAACGGCGGATTGTGGCATCGGAAGGAATCAGCAGCCCCTGCGCCTTGCAGCGTTGCTTGATCTTCTCCATGCACTCGCCGATTTTGGGGGCATTAGGGTTGAGAACATTGCCGAGAATGATTTTGTGGTGTTCTTCGGTCAGGATGGAAGAACCGCGCTGTGCCACTCCCCGCCTGTCCGCGAGGGCCAGAGAGGAGCCCGCCTTCTTCTGATCCAGCTTCCACCGCTCCAGCGACTTCCATGCGAGGGAGGGGCCATACTCGGCAAGGAGCCGGGGCCACGCTCCCCCCTGATAGGCGGCGATGAACATATCCTTCTGGTAGCTCGTGTGGCCGTATTTGCGCTGCCAATCAAGGTACAAGGCCACCAGATCGGCTTTGACGAGCGCCTTATAGCGGCGCTTGTCGTCAAGAATGGCGGGCGGGATGTCCTTCATGAGCGCTGGCGTGGAGGAGCAGACTTCCGGCAGAGTTTCAGAGACGGCGAGCATCTTCGCTTCAGCCGCCGCGATGGACGCCTGCGTAGCTTCAGGCATGGAAGCGACCAGCCACTCCTTCCCGCCGCCACGACCGGGGCGGGGACGAAACTGCCAGCCTTCGCGGGCGGCACGGACGAGAACAGACTTTGTGGATACTCCTAATATCTGACTCATCTCGTGCGTGCTGTACACGTCCTTCATCGCCATTGCCTTTTACTCCTTTCAAATATGGCCCGGATTGTGCCGCTCCGGGCGGGCGTCCCATATAGGAGATATGGAATTCGCCGTTACACCTTCCGCTTTCCGCCGAAAATAAACGGAAAGCCTACACGGTCGCGGTAGCTGCTACCGACGCTCGGGCCTTCCGAGACGCTGACTCGCGCGGGGTTCCGGCCTTCGGAGGCTCCGGCGTTCTTGGCAGCCGGGCCGTCAGGTGCGCGGACGCTCATGGCGTTCCGACACGCTGCGGCTCTTGGAAAAACGATCCCTGAGAAACAGATGACGAACAAGGAATATCTATCCTTGACGCGATGAGGGCGGCACTCTCTTCCGTAGGATAAGAAAACTTCGACAGAAGAACCGTATCCCTGATGATGTCGGCGAGACGGATAGCTTCATCTACGGACAGCCCTTCATCCTTTATCTGACGCAGGATGCCGAGCGCAAACTTCCCGGAGCTCGAAAGGTTACACCTCATGGAACACCCCCTTGTCCTCGGTGGCGACAGCCGTATCGCGCAGCGTCAGCACTGCCACCAACCGGAACTTGGCGATAGCGATATTGAGCGGCAGCGACACCACATCAACAATGCCCGCCATGTCCAAGCCTTCGATTGCCCGAAGCACGGCCTCGCGGCGTTCATCCAGGCTGCGGGGCTGTGCTTCGGGAGCCGGAGCCTCTTCTTGCGCGCCTTCCCACACAAACGCGGGAGACTTCGGATCAACCGGCGCAACCGGCAAACCCGCCCGTGCCGCCAGAGTCATGTTGATCAGCTCCGCCGACATCCCTCTTGCCTCCAGAATCTCGGCAATCTGCCGGAGCTCCTTTGCGAGTGGGAGAAACTGGCATCCATTACCGTCGTAAAGATTCATGCCGCCGCCTCCTTCCTCACCGGAGCCATCCGGCGGGGGTCAAAAAGGTATTTTTCCGGGACGCCCGCCGCACGGAGCGCATCCAGAACGCGCTCCGAATGGTTGCACCCCCTGACCGTGGCGCACACAGCCGACTCCGATATGCCGAGTCCATCGGCCACAAGGCCAGCCGTGCCCCCCTTCCTCTGGAGAGCTTCATAGATGCGCTTGGCCACTCTGCAGCGCAGTGCGCCGAGTTCCGCTCGGGTGATCGGAGTTCCCGCACGACGTCGGCTCATAACCCCTCCTCCAGTCTTTTTTTCCACTTTCGCGCTTCCCGCATCTTCAGGTCGGCCTCGGCGTAATCCCGGAGCCGCCTGTCTTCCGGAGTCATCAGATCCATCCCCACGGCCCGCACGATGACGCGAAGCGCTTCGAAATCCTCACAGGCCCGGCAGAAGACCAGTACGGCCAGTACGGAAGGGGGATGGCTGGTGTCCGAAGGGGACAGCCATTTGTCCAATGTGTCTTTAGAGATGGACGTCCCCTGCCCGCCCGTCAGCCGGATTTCGGCCTCGCCCGCGATCAAATTGATCTTGTCGACCAATCCCTTGCGCCCAATGCTGTCCGGAGCACCCGCCGCTCGCCGCATCGCGGCACGAACTGCGGGCATAACTCCGGCGAACCGGGTGTAATCGCAGTCAAAAAGTGACATTTGAGACATCTTCTTTCCTTTGCCCCTTGTCCAAAACCTCTATGAGTCAGGACGTTGATCTTCTGATTGCGGGCGGTTACAGTAGATTCAGAACTCAATTGACTACTGAACCGCTCGCAAACTTGTTTTACACACTTTTAGTGTAGTATGTCAACCTATAGTTTGGTTACAGGTTTGTTTTTGGGCGTAAAAAATTACCGAATAAAATCAGTATATTAACTATATATACTGGGTGCATGTTCGGTTGCAGGTTACACCCATGAAAGATGCAACCACAGACGGTGTATTAGAAAGGCTTATTATTGGCGCAGGGACAAAAAACGAACCAGGCCTAGCTATCGCATTAGGAATATCAGCACAGTCTATCTACAACGCCAAAAAAAAAGATAAAATTCCCCCGGCATGGGGAATAGAGATCGCTAAAACTTTTGGTGTGTCATTAGATTGGATTTTTTTTGGTCGTGGCCCTATGCGTCTCGGAGAAGTGCAACCGACGAGCCATCCACAGTCTGCACAGACACAACTTAGCGAAACGGCAAACGCAATGCCGTGCACCCGTTGCGAAAGACTAGAAGCCAAGATGGATAGACTAGAAAACAAGCTGGAAAAAGTGGAAGACCAGCGTGACGAGCTGGCTGATGAAAACCGAAGGCTTTTGAAGGAAAACGGCACGTTGCGTGAACGCCTCGCCCGCCTAGAAGAGCGTGAAGACAACAAGGATAATGGCGGCCTTTCTGCAAAGGCTTCCTAAATAAAAAAATGCCCCGGTTTTGTGTCAAATCGGACACACACCGGGGCACTTACAATTCTCAGGTTGACTGAAAAAAACGGCTCAGTCGGGCCGAAAAATTCTCAAGTTGATTCCATCGCAAAATTGCGGGCCAGACACCCGCTATCCCCGCGTACCGCCTACATATCGCCGACATTCCGCCTACACGATCTAGCTCTGTGGCCTATTCTCATCTTACCTGCCCCCCTATATTCACTCCCCATTTACCAGAATGGGGCCGTTGGGGACCGAGAGTTTTCCTCTTATCAAAGGTTTTTTTGTTAAATTTTTATAAAATAAATACAGCATATTAAATATACATTTCAACTTTTTTCCATTTTCCCCTTTTTTCTCGTTGACAGCGGTGGATGATTTTTATAAATAGTTCTGGCTGTGCAGCTGCGGCGAGCAGAAAAGCACGGTAAACGTCCCCATCGTCTAGCCGGCCCAGGACAGCGGCCTTTCACGCCGTCAACAGCGGTTCAAATCCGCTTGGGGACGCCAACAGACATCTGAAGGCGCATCACATACCTCCAAAATTGAGGTTTTGTGGTGCGCCTTTTGT
>OJJH01000366.1_pt1 | contig 15224 bp, 9 predicted proteins | sample 1596251 | NCBI WGS metagenome assembly OJJH01 (sample SAMEA4350153, study PRJEB24818) | metagenome | biome: human; feature: gut; material: faeces | place: Denmark | collected 2013-09
ATAATGAAGACTACATCATTAAACATCTGTGTTCTTTCACAGCTATGATGAATAATGAGAGATCTGTAAGTAAGTTGGACGAACTGCTGACTTTTATGAAGGATTCTCTAAATGATCATTGGATAGCTTCATATAATAATGATATGTCTTATGGATTTAGCAAGGGGCGTACATTGATAAAATTGCTATATCTTAAAGCGTATATCGAAAAGATTGATTTCTCTTTGTTGCGTAGTCAGTTGAATACAAGAATTGAAGAAAAGCAAACAGAGCTTGTTTCAACAATATCGAATTCAACTCAACACATAGCAGCTATAACAGATTTGTTGTATTCTAAGAATTATGCGAAAGCGAATCCAGAGAAAATGCCTTTCCAAGGATATGTATCTGAATTACAATTGGTATCTAGATTACTGTCAAACTGTAAGAGAATCGTATTAGAAGACAAGGATGGTGTATCAATATTTGCAATAATTTCATCAATCGTATGGAGAATCTCAAATATAGTTTCACAAGCCAAAGTTGTTGAACATCAAATTAATGGTATTTTGATATCCTTAAAGAATAAGAAGGAACTTATCGAGAAAGAATATCAGTTACCTATCAATACAATATATCAGGATTCATTGACATCAAAACTTATTAACCTTTCTGATCTTAAGCCTAATGGTCAGCCACAAAGATATGATGGTGATTGGTGTTGGACACAGTATGCTAGATATTTGACGCCAAGATCAGAAGTTCAAAATGTCATTGATGCAAAATTGCATCCTGCAAAAGAAACTTCAATTGACGAGTCTGATATTCATAAGTTCAAGGCCTTTCTTCAAACAAGTTTGACTAATTCTACATATAAAGTTCGAATGGACGAAACCTTAAAGTTCTGTAAAGATTGTCAGGCAGAAGCATTGAGTTATACCAAGGTTTATGAATATATCAAAGATTTATTAAAAGAGTAACCATATGAATATTGATAAAATTACAAAGCAATACAATAAGGCTCTTGAGATAAAAAAGGGTGATAAATATGCCGAAACTCTTAAATTAGAGCTTAGCAAGCAAGAGTGGCAAGATGAGCTTAACGCAATTGAGGAAAGGATTTCAAACATCCTTACCAAAAAAGATTTTGAAAAATGCACAAAGCAACTTGAACAGTTATTTGATTCTTTGTATGAAAAAATGACAGCTCCAGGGTTAGATGCATTTGTGTCATGGGTTGAGGAACATACAAAGAATAACGAAAATAATATTGCTAAATTGCGAGATTTCCTAAAAGGTAATTATGAAACATATTCTTCTAGAATTGATTCAATATTAAGTACACTTGAAAACATTTCTTTTGATGATGACAAGTGTATATTTGATAAAATCATCTCTGAATTTAATAAAAAGTTGAAATCAGATGTCTCAGCATTTGTTAATAAGCCAGATGAATTTGAGAATAATATTGATGGATTCTTGACAGATTTAGAGGATGAATTTGTTGGTTTAGCAGACATTTCTGAATTGGCTTATACAAAGGTAGAAGATCTATATACGGAAGAACAAAAGAATGATGAGACAATATCATTCTATTCCGAAATAATTAAGCAGTCTATAAAAAATGGACAGAATCTTACAGCACTTAATGAGTCCGAAAATAAGTCAAAACTATACTTGCGAGTAAGAAACAGAATCGCGTCTATTAAGAAAGTAATAACCATACTTTCTGATACTGGCATCTCAAGTAATTCGGATGATACACTTAAGCAACTTTTCAAGAAGTTCGATGACACCATGTTGGCAACAAAAGGAGATGTAGCTGAATGCTTGAATAATTTTATTAAGAATACTTGGAATGATATTGAAGCCAAGTACATTGACATAAAAGAATTCTATGCAGAAGATGAATTGTCGTTTAATAAAACTTGGGATGGATTCGAAAAAGAAGGTGAGATAGATCTGCTCATAAAGAATTACAAGATAGTAAGAAACGCTAATGTACTACCACAGATACTTACTGTGAAATTTGAGGAAATCGTTCCAAAACTAAACAAATGTCATAATGAAATTGCAAAGCTCCATAGTTCAGAAATAAAGATTTTTGACGAAGTAAAAGACTGCTTTGATGAATTCTTGGCAAACTATAACAAGACCAAAAAAGCTATGTTGGAAAAGATTGCAAAAACTCATCCAGAATTACAAAATGATATTGACTCAATATATGATTCTGAAAATGGAACTCTGGCAACAATTGTGAATGGTTTAGGGTCACTCTCTGATTTTATGAATTCTATTTCTGATGAAACTTTAGATACAATGCTTGAGGATAAGAATAAAACTCAGCAGATATTTGAAGACATCATGAAAAAATCTGGATTGGAAACAGAGATAAACTGGCTTCAACAAAAAGAGTCTTTAGAGTTAACGCCATCTGATTTAGATCATGACTATCTCCGAAAACTATTGGAGAGTGGACTTATTAAATTATCATATACAAAAGAATACTAATAATGACAAATATTGATATAATTCAGGCATTGGATAACATACGAATAAACAATTTGTATGTGCACAATTCAGAACTTGAAGGTGCAAAGTTCTCGAACGAGAAGTTGAAAGATCGAAAAGTGTATTTGGTAGAAACGCTTGCTGTAATCAATGCACTTGTTGAGCGTGGCACAATGATGTTGTATGGAGGACATGGCGGAGGAAAAACCACCTTGTCTAAGTATTTAGGTCAGTTGTTTTGCCATCTTACCAAGGAAAAGATTGAAGATTGTATATTGAGAGGACATCCACAATTGACAGAAGAAAAAATCCTTGGTAGTTTAGATTTTGCTCAAATGACAGGAAACAAACCACTTGATAATGGTAAGTTGTCAGTGGTCTGGAACGAATTTGTCACATCAAGATGGAAAATCATTGATGAGATAAATCGTTTATCTCCATACGCACAAAATATTCTATTGTCATTGCTCGCAGAAGGGTCAGTAAAATATCATGATCAGAGTATGATTGTTCCTGCTTTCACCCTGTTTGCAACCTTGAACCCAAAGGACAATGCGAACACAGAATTGTCTTTGCCATTCAAGGATAGATTTGCTCTTGCACTTCCGATAACCATGCCTGATTATGACAGTTTCAGTACTATTGGAAAACGAGATAAATCATCTTATAATGATCGTATTGAGGAATATCTTCAGGATGTTAATCTAGAAGAACTTCAAGAAATTGTTAAGAATATTCCATATACAGAAGAAGCCGAATTGTTTATCAACTACATAATTGCTTCATATCGCCTATGTGAAAGAGCCTCTAAGGAGTCTAATGATAACTTGTCTGTTGACAAGAGTCTTTGTGAGAATTGTCATATGTGTGCACCAGAAAAAGTGTGCTCAAAAATCAAGTTACCACTAAGCGTCAGAGTAAAAGAAGACCTGTACAGATATGGAAAAGCTCTTGCATGGTTCCTTGGAGACAGAGAAGTCAATGTAAATCATATTGAGGTTTTAGCCCCATATATGATTTGGCATAGAGCTGTTCTGAGCAAAAAGTATGTGTCAACTTTAACTGAACATTGGAAAAATACAAATTCAGGGAAGCAAACATCCATTTTTATAACAAATATTGATTTAGATGGAACTCGAAATATCATACAAATGATCAAAAATGAGTTTGATGGTATTAAAGATCTTCTTATGGGTTTTGAAAGAGTTAAGACAGGAACACTTTCAGTTCCAGAATTCAATGAGTATCTTAAAGAAATAAGAGACTCGTCATATAATTCTCTTGTAATATCTGCAGAGATTGTTCCAGTCTTAAATGAAAAATATGCTCCAGTTTATGATAAGATTGTGTCCTATAACAACCAGATAGATAACTCAAAAGGTGACATTTCGAAGCTTAAGGCTATAAAATCAGAATTAGCATTTAGATATGATATTCCCAATCGACAGTACATTTCAGAGCGAGTTAACCGTTCTATCAAAAAGATAGAAATAAAGGAATATACATTTAAGCTCGAAAAAGATTCAATAATATCGAATCCTCAACTGTCATCTCTTATTCAAGCGGTTATTCCTGGTACCGATCTTGCAAATGGTGACATACAAAAAGTAAAACCATTTAAGTTGTTGGATATTACACGAGATGCATGCGACTTGTCAGTTAAGAGATTGAAAAAATATATCTTTACCTACCAAGGGGACGAAGATTCTGAATTATTCAAATACTTACAAGCAAACAATGTCAATTGATATTGAAACATATAGATTGAAAGCCCAAGAAGCAATTGAGTATGTATTCGTCAAGGAGTATCACAATTCCTTGGGGATTCCTATGCCTATTGTCAAAATGCTTTTGCCGGATGATGCTAATTATTCAACTGGGCAATACTATATTACTATAGATAAGACTTGGCAGATTCATCTTAATTTCGGAAAACTTCCTATAAGTTATCATGAGTTTCAGAATGAAGTAAAAGTACTTACAAGACATGAAATAGAACACTATATGTGTTGCCCATTTGATGTAATTACTCATTTTAGAATGCTAAAAAGAATTAGAGATGTTTATTATAAGCATTTCTCTCATCTTGGTATAAATATCGAGTATGCGTGTGGAGCAATTTCAAATCAAGCAGCTGATATTATTGTTGATACAAAAAACTATTATAGACATAGTAAAGAAACTTTAAAGAGTGAAATCGATTGGATAAAAATAGGTGCAAATATCAGTGCTTGTCCAAGGCATTGCAAATTAATGTTTCTAACAAAAGAGGCAATTTGGAAAGAAGATCTTGGTATAAATGAAACTGATCCTGAATTTTTAAAAATTGTCCATCAATTAGCTGATTCATTCACGAAAAACGGCATAGAAGATAAATCGTCATTTTTAGATAAAGTTGAAGAATATGCAGAAATATTCTTTAAACTATATGTTGAAGACCAAAAGAATCCCCAGCAGAGTAGTCAACAAGGATCTCAGCAACAGAGCGGTCAGCAGGGATCCCAGCAACAGAGCGGTCAACAGGGATCCCAGCAACAGAGCGGTCAGCAGGGACCTCAGCAACAGAGCGGTCAGCAGGGATCACAGCAACAGAGCGGTCAGCAGGGATCACAGCAACAGAGCGGTCAATGGGGTGTTGGTAGACCTAAAGATGGCGATGAACACGGAAATGCTTTTGTTTTTGCGGATCCTGATAAAGTCAAAGAAGCAATAGAAGTACTCGCAGAAGAAACCTCTGTAGAAGAGTTCATCGACCTATTAGCAATTGCTGGTATTATAGGTATGTCTGATAAGCAGAAGGGAGTTCTTTGGTTTAATGTTCAAAGTGCTAATATCATACCAATTGTTGAATTTTCGAATACAGGAAACAAGTCTTCATATACATATCCCTCTGTATGGAGAATTGGTGACCCAATAGAGGAGCTGGATTTAATGTTAACATATATGACATCTCCACGACTTATTCCTGGAATGACTACAAAAAAGTGGGAATATGTATCTAATGATGATAATGGTACTGAAAGCAAACAAATGGATTTGTTGTTGGTCGTTGATACATCCGGTAGTATGGGGGCTGCGATGAAGGAATCTGCTAATATGCATCAGGCTGTTCTTGCATCATATGGTATTTTATCATACTTTGAATCAACAAAAAGCAAGGTTGCATTTATAGGATTTAGTGATAAAATTGATGCATACGTTGATTGGAGTGATAAATATGATGACGTAAGGGAGTGTCTATTAACAAATGGTCACGGTGGAACTAAGTTTCCAATTTCAAGAATTAAATCAACGTTAGACGTAAGATCTAGAGATCTAGTTACCGTGTTGATTACAGATGGTGACTTAGGCAATATCAATGAATCTGTAAGCTATTTCCGTGATTATTTGAATGATGATAATAAGTTATATATATTTTTACTTGGTGGTTCAAAATCTCTACATAGCTATGAACCATTAAAGAATATTGGCGCTAAAATTTATAATGCAAATAATGCAAACGAATTTTGCGATATGGTTCTAACCGATATGGAATAAGAGGTAAGTATATGAAACAGATAGAACTCGTCGTTGGTGGCATAACCAAGCTGGCAGTTGATTCAATCGTTAATGCAGCTAACCGTTCGTTGTTAGATGGTGGAGGAGTGGATGGTGCTATTCATCGTGCTGCAGGTCGCGAACTCTTGAAGGAGTGCATGACTCTTGCGGTTGCGAGACTGGTCAGAGTAAGATAACAGGGGCATATAACTTGCCTTGCAAGTATGTAATCCATACCGTCGGACCTGTTTTTATGGTAATGGTGACGAGTCTCAGTTGCTGGTTTCATGCTATAAGACTGCACTTGACATTGCTAAGGAAAAGAGCATTAAGAGTATCGCTTTCCCTTGTATTAGTACTGGTGTGTATGGCTATCCAAAGGCAGAGGCTGCTTAGATTGCGTTGAAGGCAATCCATGAGAGTGACTTTGATGGTAAAGTAATCATCTGTTGTTTCTGTGAGTCAGATGCTACATATTATAAAATATAAAGGGGAATCGTTATGTTCGATAGAACTCTAAACATTTAAATAAATAGTAGGTCAATACGTTATATATAAAATGGAAGTACAAGACATTCACCAACTGATAGGCGGGGTAACAAAACATGATAAGAAGGTGGCTCTGGAGGTGAAGAAACCGAAAAGTTGGTGCAAGAGTGTGAGCACCTTTGCCAATGGTATTGGTGGCAGACTCATTTGGGGTATTGCTAATGATAAAACTATCGGTCGGTCTTGATGACGTAAAAGATGATGCGGAGAAGATCAGCGAAGCTATCAAGTCTCACATTGATCCAATACCTGATTCAACCTCTCGTTCGCAAAGGCTGAAGACAAGGAGTTCGTTGTACTCACAGTGATGCCTGGTGCTCAGATATCTTATTATAACATAGATGATGGACCGATGTAGGCATTTGTTCGTGTTGGTAACTAGAGTGTAGTAGCTAGTATCTTGAAGCACAAAGAACTGGTGCTGAAGGGTAGTAACATGTCGTATGAGCCTTGTGTATTGTTGGAAGTTCGTGGATATGGTATTTACCGTGCTTCGTGCCACATACTTTAAGCGCACTAAACGTTTGTTTGAGAATAGCGACTATGAATCATTCGGCATTATCAACGAGAAGTGTGAACTGATTAATACTGGTGCTCTGCTCGCAGACTATCCTCCTGTTCGCCACTCACATTTGTTCTGTACTCGCTGGAATGAACTTGACAAGGCTAATGGTATGGTGGTTAATTTTTGAATAAAATTATCATTGGAAGATATTTTACCAAAATAAATTGAACAATATTAGCTTTTCACATTGAATTTTGATATATTTGCATTAAACTACAAATTATTTCAATTATGAAGCAATTGAATAGGATTAAAATAGTCCTTGTTGAAAAGAATAAAACGGCTAAATGGCTCTCTGAGCAAGTTGGTAGGAATGTGACATCTGTTTCTCGTTGGTGTACTAATGCTTCACAACCAGATTTGGAAACATTATTTCGCATAGCGGAACTTTTGGATGTTGATGTAAGAGAATTGCTTCATGTAGAAAAGGATAAATCTAAATAAGTATATCAAGATGGCTATTCCGGTAAACATAGAAGACTTGCTTCATAAGCGTAAAATAGAATCCACCCGTATTGAGTTTAAAACAGGATGGAATCCAGATAAAATTTATCGCACCATCTGTGCTTTCGCTAATGATTTTGATAACATTGGCGGAGGATACATCATCGTAGGTGTTCAAGAAGAAGAAAACACAGGTATCGCAAAACGGCCAGTGACAGGTATTCCTATAGAGGAACTTGATAAGATACAACGTGATATGGTTGGGTTCAATCATAAGATTGAGCCATTCTATTTGCCACGAATCGACATGCAGGAGATTGACGGGAAATACGTTTTGCTTATTTGGGTGCCAGCTGGAGTGAACCGTCCTTATAATGTACGTGAACGAGTTACAGCAAGTAATCAGTCGCCATGTAAGTGGTATGTTCGTAGTGGAACCAATACTATTGAGGCGAGAGGTGAAGTCTTGGATGAATTGCGTGAGATGGCGAATCGTACTCCATTTGATGAAAGGGGTAATGAGAGTATAGAGATAACAGATATTTCAAGAGCCTTGGTTCTGGATTACTTGCAAACAGTCAACAGTCGTTTGGTTGCTGATTTCGAAAAGCTGTCCCTGTTCGAGTTGTTGTCGCAAATGGACCTGCTGGTAGGGCCCGTTGAACGTCAACTAGTCAAGAATGTGACCGCTATGATGTTCTGTAAGAATCCTGCCAAATTTTTCCCGACAACACAAGTAGATATTGTTATCTTTCCCGAGGGCTGCATTAAGAATCCCAATAACATGATTGAGGTTCCAAAGATTGTTGGCCCTGTTCCCGATATGATAAAACAGGCATTGGACTATATCAAAACGAATGTTATCAAGAAACGTATCATTAAGCAGAAAGACAAGGCTGAATCTATAATCTTCTTCAACTATCCTTATCAAGCAATTGAAGAGGCAGTCGTTAATGCTTTGTATCATAGAGATTATCAAGAACGAGAACCGGTTGAGATTACGATTGAGCCAGAAAAGATTTCCATTCTTAGTTATGCCGGTCCGGACCGTTCCATCAGCATTGATGCTATCCAAAAGGCTGAACGTCTGAAGTCACGCCGCTACCGTAATCGTCGTTTGGGCGATTATCTCAAAGAACTTCAGTTGTCCGAAGGTAGAGGAACCGGTATCCCAACCATACAAGACGAATTAAGAAGAAATGGCTCTGCTCCTGCTGTGATTGAGACAAATGAAGAGAGAAGTTATTTCTTGATTGAGATTCCTTGTAGAGAAGGTTTTGGTGATAGAGTCTTGATTGGGGATGATTTTATTTCCTCAGATGGTGATAAGATAAATGATAAGATAAATGATAAGATAAAAAGTGTCCTGTTAAAGATTTCAGAACTAGGAATAGCTAAAAGAAAAGACTTGCATGATGCAATAAAAATATCAATGCCTACTATTGATAGAATCCTTAAGCAACTTATTTCAGAAGATCTTAATTTGATTGAGTATCAAGGTTCGCGTAAAACAGGCGGTTATGTATTGACAGAGAAAGGCAAAGCCTTTATAAAATTAATGAATGAATAATATGTCAAAAAAACAAGAAATAATAGGACTAATTGATGCGGATCTACTTGATAATGGTACGCGTCACCCAAATCTTGTATTACTAAAATTGGCAGGATTTTTCCATGATAATGGAATTCTATTTGAATTAATTCTTGATCCTCAGGCAAATACTTTACATTATACAAGAATATATTTGTCTTGTGTCTTTACGTTTACCAAATTACCAGAACTATATATACGATCAAAAGGAACACCGGAAGAAAAGAAGTTTAAATGTGGAGGAACTGGATTTTATGCCAATGAAGTAAGTGTAATGGAATATCGTAGAAAACGTGAACAAGATATGAACCAATTAGAACATGATGAATTCCTAAATACTCTTAGAAACTTTCATGGAGGTAAAGAGTATGGGATTAGCATGTCTCGTCAGATGCCTTACTATCATTTATATGATCAATTTATTAATCAACAAGTTAAGAAAGGTTTTAAACGAGAAAAATTTAAAGATTATCAAAAATATTCAATAGGTTTTTTAACCCGTGGTTGTGTAAGACATTGTCCATTCTGTGTTAATAAACTAGAGAATTGTATATTACCATATTCTAAATTACAATGGTTCTTGGATGATGAGAAAGATAAAAACGGAAAACTTGTTCGGCCATATATCTATCTATGGGATGACAATTTTCTTGCTTCTGACCCATCTATTTGGAGACCACTACTGAAGCAACTTATAGAGACTAAACGCCCATTTCAATTCCGGCAAGGTCTTGATGAACGCATGTTAGCAGAAAGTCCTTATGGCGAAGAAATGGCAGAAATGTTATCACGGTCGCGTTATCATGGTGATTTTATTTTTGCTTTTGATAATTGGAAAGATCATGATATAATTGAAAAATCACTTAAAATCTGGAAACGTTACAATCCAAAGAAAGGTACAAAGTTCTATTTGTTTTGTGGTTTTAAACAGTCTCCAACAAAAGTAGATATATTTTATAAAGACATTTGGGAATTATTTCAAAGAATTAAAATACTCATGCAATATGGATGTGTTGGATATGTGATGAGGCATGAAGACTATCATAATGCCCCAGTATCAAATTTTTATGTACAAATTGCCAGATGGTGTAACCAGCAGCAGTTTTACAAAAAAATGTCTTTTTGGCAATTTTGTTATAGAAATCAATCTTATTGGGAAGAAAAGACATTAAAAATAACTACACGGCCAAAGCTAAAAACATTCGATGAATTTGAACAAGATATAAGAGATGGATATTACGATAGAGTCAAAATGTGTTTATCATTAAAGTCTCTAATAAAAGTTCTAGAAATGTTTCCTAATCATAGGGCAGAATTGATAGACATGTTTAACTATTCAATGTCCGAACTTGTAGACGAAAATCTTTGGAAGTAATCAAATTATAAATAACTCACAACAATATGGCAATCATTATTAAATCTCATAAAGATACTCTTCTAATTGACTCTACTATTGGTATTAATTACAATAGTGGTAATGTACTTCAGGGAGAAAAAGATATGTATGAACGTATTGTACGAGATTGTGAAGCAAGTTCTTTGACATGGTATATGTGGTATGATAAAACTTTCAACATACCATATGGAGGTCAAAATGAAATACAGATTGATTTTCTCCTTATATGCCAAGAAGGTGCAATTATTGTTGAAGTTAAAGGTGGTATAATTGAGTTGATAAGGGGGTTCTTTTATTATAGCTATAAAGGGGTCTTAAGGGAAATGAGTAGAACACCATTTAAGCAAGCTCATGATTATAAATGGGCATTGTTAAATAATGGGATATTAAATAAGGATCAAATATTTGTTGATTATGTATGTGCTTTCCCTCATAGTACTCTTGACATATCACGTGACTCTTCTCAAATCAACCTTTCTCATAAACTTTGGAATAAGTTAGATCAAGATAGTGATAATTCTTTTGCAGACTTCTGTTTAAGTGTAATTCGTAAAAATAAACGTTCTAAACGTATAATATCAAAGACAGAATTACAGTCTATTGTAAACTCACTTGCTCCATCAATTGAAGATCGTTATAAATATTCACTAACTTCGCTTCGCGAAGTTTTGGATTGGTTGCAGATTGACAATCTAAGTATTCTAGAAGGTTTGAGAAAAAATCCTAGAATATTAATTGAGGGTGGACCAGGAACAGGAAAAACCACTATGGCTAAAGCATTTATTAAAAGACATAGTGGTCTTAAGGGGTTATATCTATGTTGGACAGGACTGCTAGCAAGTAAGGTTCGGCTTGATTTAGATAAAGAACGATTAAGTTCATGTACTGTCAAAACATTCAATAATTATATCAAGGAAATAACAAATATAGAACTTAATATTAAAAGTGATAATAGCCAATATGATGTTTACAAACTTTTAAGCAAAGAACTCAGTAAAATTACTAAGGTAGATTATGACTATATTATTATTGATGAAGCACAAGATGTCATTGATAAAGGTGTTGATATTGTGCTCAATGAACTATTAAGTTCACAACACAATGGTCTTAAACAAGGACGATATCTAGTATTTTATGATCTTGAACAAGGATATAATAATGTTAGTCGAAATTTGAATGAAAATATTAATAAAATAGCAAAATACGCAGCATGCTTCATACTTGATGAGAACAAACGTGTTCCTACAAATAAACTTATTGTAGAATATGCCAATAAAGTATTGTCAGTTGAACATTGCCAGGAAGCTTTTGAGTTATATTTAGATTCTCTTAAAGGAAATGATATAGCAGGACTTACAATATCTTTCCATGATAATGTAAGAGAAGTAAAAAAAACTATTAAAGAACACACCAAACATCTATTTCAATATTGCGGAGAAATTTCTTCTACAACATTGCTGATACATTCTGATTTTAAATATAAAGAAAATGAAGATGATGATTCAGTATATGATATAATAGCAGAAATGGAGTCATTTCTTGAAGTTTTATCTGAAAAAACTATAGAAAGGAAGTCTAAGGAATTGTTAGCCTTTACAACGATACTTAAATATAAGGGTTTAGAGGATAACAATATAATACTTGTCATCCCAGCTTCAAAGATCAAGAGTTCATGGGATAATTTTCTATTCGAAATTTATGTCGGTATGACACGGGCAATCATGAATTTGGACATTATTATTATTAAATCTAATTAATATGTTACACGACAACTTTATAAAAACAGCAAAACAGGAAAGCCATGAATTCAAGGCTCTTTTGAATATACTATCTTCTCTTAATTTACATACTAAAGAAGGTAGAAAGTTGTTGTGTGTTCTGAATAATATTATTGATTATTACATTAACAGAGAAGTGGAATATAGTGATGATGTCAAAATGCCTATAGTATATTTCCCATTATGTGAAGATTGGGCTCAGATGTTATGTGAGGAATTTGTTGCATTAAAGATGTCGTTACTTTGGGGTAAAAGCACTCGTACAAATATACTTTCCTCATATAAGTCAAAGCCATTTATATATTTGCCAGAAAAAGTTAATAAAAAGGAGCGTGAAGCATGTTCTAAACATTTTAGATTTAAACGGGATGTTGCAAAATACTTAACAGATGACATTTTAGATATGCCTTCAAACGCAAATGAGAAATGTTTCTTTTATAGTCGTACTTTATCTGATGAATATAATCTCTCATTAAAGACTAAAGGACATTATCATTTTATTCAAGATGTAGTTGGAGATTCTTTTTCAACAGAAAAATCTCTAATCATTTTAAATGGAGATGAGGATGAAGTATATAAAAAAATAGAACAAAATGATGGGAGGTTTAAAATCCCCCATATATTCCTTTTTCTTCAGAAAAATATTGATGGGCGTAACATTCAATTATGTATGAAAATGCAACGCTCAACAATTAAAGAATATAATGAAGACTATGATGCTGGTATTCATAATGTTATAGCATTTTTATTTTCGCAAAAACCTTATAGACTACAGAGGATATACGAAAATAAACACAGTTTAGTAGAACGCTGGCAACGTGAAAAATTTGCTGAAACGCGTGATTTTATATCATTCACAAAAGCAGAAATGGATTACTTATTTGAACGTCAAGAACCATGTATTGATTTCTATGAATTAGGATGTGAAATAAATGCAGAAGAATACCAAATAAAGAATACATTTGATTTTATGATTCAAGATATTGCTCATGAAGTAAAACTACGGAATGAATTGGCGATTTGTTTTACAGATCAAAGTTTATCAAAGATAAAAGAGGAGATTCTAAACCTTAATTCTGAGGTAAATGAAGAGGATACAGATTATTTTTTACAACTTATTCATAATAAATACAAAACAGAAATTACAGAAATCTTATATAACTGGATAAAATTCCATGAGATTGCAGTAGTTTTGGATTACAACATAGATGTGTATTATAAAAAACAATTAAAATTCTTCTTACAGTCTAAATGTGGTGCATCTTCGGTTAATTTTTATACATTTAAGAATTTTAAAGCTCATAAAGATGGCTTAGTTTTCTTAAATTCAATACATGAACAAAAGATCCTTGTTCTATCAATGCTTAATCATTGTACGGGACGGAGTTGGGCAATATATCCAAACTCTTTTGATCAGTATCATCTTAATCCTGGACAAAGTGTTCTACAAATAAATAATAAGATTGTATTTGATCCTCGTTATAGTTGGTATTCTTATCGCTATGAAGAACAATTAAGATTACTTCTAAATTCAAACTATCGTGTTAGATACGTGAAAAACGGTATACAGCTTCCTGATAAACCGATAAAAATAGGTATTGAGCCCAAAGAAGATGAAGATGAACAAAATGTTCGTGACAGGCAATCAGGAGTTGAACAAAACAGAGTGAAAGTTTCATTTGGACCACGTCAGCATAAAGTGTTAGATGAATATGATTTTGTTTTATGTAAATATATGGATGAAATTTCAATTTGTACAATTCTAGATGTTTTACGTGATTTTGAAGACCCAACAGTTATTTCAATTCAACCATTGACAGATTTTTATCAACCACTTGAAGATCTTCTTGATAATGAGGAGCGTAGAGCAGGTGAAGGTGAATTAATGATACGAAATAATCCAAAGTATTGCTTAACTGATGAAGAGAAACTATCAAGCCGAGAAATGTGGAAGATCCTTTTAGGGCATCGAGTAGCACAATATGGAGAACAAGTTGTTTATAATGATATAATGAAACCACTTCTTCCAGCTGAAAGGATACAATTTATTTCATTTAAACGATGGTTAGACACATCTGAAAATTCAGTACTTCCTCGTAGTAGACGTATGCAAAAGAGAGTGATTGAAGAATATCTTCAAATAGAGGGATTATATACTCGAATGTTAAGACATAGAAAGTCAAGAATAAGTACAAATACTGAAGGTAAAAATATAATTTTCAGGACATTTTTAATTCACTGTTTACTTGAAACAGACATGAAGAAAGCCTATAAAGAGTTAAGTAATGAAGTTCTTGATTATCTTAATATTGGTAGTGAAAATGATATTAAGATTATTTTAGATCTTATAAAAGACGGCACTATAAATTTTAGACTAATTAAATCCATAAGTTATGATCAAAGATAAAAGAAATTCATTGGAATCTTTCATTAAGGAACAGTTAATAGGTCCAGGTGGTTGCGGAAATAATTTTGGAGTATATGTTTCTAATGAAAATGAGAAAGAACTTGTATGTGAAGTACTTAATACAACGCCAGGCTCTATTTATAGTACAGGTATTCTTTTCCCACGAAAAGATAATCAGTCATTACTTATGTCTGATCTAAAATACGAAATGAACGACGATGAAAATATTGGTGATGAAAATTTATCAGATGAGGATTCGGACGAACAAGGAGATGACATGAGGGATTTAGGAAATCAAGAAGAGGATGAAGATATTAATTCGCTAAGTCGTAGATTCCCTGATAGAATAGGTATATCTTGTTGTGTTAAAAACATTAAATCTTTAACTTCGAGTACTAAAATAACAATTTCAGGACGTTATTATAAAAAATTATCTGAGAAAACACGTTTATATGTAAATATAGAAG
>OJJH01000369.1_pt1 | contig 15121 bp, 13 predicted proteins | sample 1596251 | NCBI WGS metagenome assembly OJJH01 (sample SAMEA4350153, study PRJEB24818) | metagenome | biome: human; feature: gut; material: faeces | place: Denmark | collected 2013-09
ACGTTATATTTGCCGCAAAAATACAAATATTATTATTAGTTGCCTAATAATACGAAACGCATTCTCGGTTCTTTTTTGGTTATTTAAAGTAGAAATCCAAGAAAAAATGCCAAATTTGCAACCGAAACCAATATACAGTTTATGAAATTTGCCATCTTCGGAAATACGTATCAGGCTAAAAAGTCCTCTCATGCCGCCAATCTGTTCCGGTTGCTGAAAAAGCAAGGAGCGGAAGTCTGTGTATGCAGGGAGTTCTACCAGTTCCTGATTTCAGAGCATATGGAAATCGAAGCCGACCAGTTATTTGACGGTGACGATTTTACGGCCGACATGGTAATCAGTATCGGCGGAGACGGAACTTTCCTGAAAGCTGCTCGCCGGGTAGGCAGAAAGGGAATCCCTATTCTTGGCATTAACACAGGGCGTCTGGGTTTTCTTGCTGATATTTCTCCCGAAGAGATGGAAGAGACATTCAACGAGATTCAAGCCGGAAGATACAGCGTTGAAGAACGGAGCGTACTTCAACTTATCTGCAACGGCACTCATCTGCAAACCTCTCCGTATGCTTTAAATGAGATTGCCGTACTTAAACGGGACAGTTCTTCTATGATTAGTATCCGTACTGCCATCAACGGGGCATTCTTGAATACTTATCAAGCCGACGGATTAGTGATTGCCACTCCAACCGGTTCGACTGCTTACTCTCTAAGCGTGGGCGGACCGATTATGGTCCCTCACTCCAACACTGTTGTCATTACTCCTGTAGCTCCGCATAGCCTCAACGTCCGTCCTATCGTCATACGTGATGATTGGGAAATCACGTTAGATGTGGAAAGCCGCAGCCATAACTTTCTGGTCGCCATTGATGGTAGCAGTGAAACGTGCAAGGAAACGACTCAGCTCACTATTCGCCGTGCCGACTATAGCGTGAAAGTAGTGAAACGCTTTAATCATATCTTTTTCGATACGCTTCGCAGTAAAATGATGTGGGGAGCGGATGGCAGAAGATAATCTATTGGTTTCATGGGATGAAATACTTTGCTTCACGGTGAGAAACTAAAGTTTCTGTTACTTGAAACTAGAGTTTCTATTATTTGAAACCAAAGTTTCGCCCATTTGAAACTAGAGTTTCAAGTAAGTGAAACCAACCTGGTACTTGCTTCTAAAAAAGGGAAGACGTGTAGAAAAAGGTACTACTCTCCGATAGAACAACTTTTTTTAGTTTAATGTAAACGTTTGCGAACCTATCAGATTACCACCTTCGAAGACATCGACACGATAATCTCCGGCATATAGAAATTCTTCCACATCCCAAAATACATTGACGTTCTGTTCTTCTCCGTTGTATTCGATATACTTTTTAATAGAATAGGTCAGTGTACGATTCTCATAAGTAAAAGTATTGGATGCACTCTTAGTCAATGCATCGTTGTCCGGCTTGGTAATACGTATATAAATGGTACGCTCACCGTTTTCGGCAGTTATATTCTTTACGACAGTGAAGCTGATAGCCAACTTGACTACATCTTTCACCTTCTTCGCTACTTTGCCGCGTTTGTTGCGTGGCTCTATACGAATATTGGTGGCATCAAGCTGAGCGGCTAATGTCACTTTCTTATCCAAATTCTTCTTTTCCTCGGCAAGATTGCTGATTTGTTGCGAAGCCTGATTGTATTTCTTTGTCACATCAGCGATGACCAGCTTCTGCTGTTCAGTCAGTCTGTTCAGTGAGTCAATCTGATTGATATACCCAATCATTACCTTACGCAGGGTAGCCAGTTCTTTCTTCAAACGACGGATTTCTGTTGCGTTCGAGCTTTTCACCGTGCGAAGTTCCTCCAGCAAACGCTGGGTTTTCAACTGCTCCTGTTCCAGCAATTGAGACAAAGAGTCGTTGGAGATTGTCGTCTTCAACTCATCATATTGTTGTGCAAAACGGGTGTATTCATTTTCCAAATCTTCCTTGTCCAACTGAAATTCCTGCACCAACTCACGGTTAGCTTGTTTTTCAGTAAACAATAAATAAGTGATACCAATAATTGCTATTACCAAAACAGCTACGGCTGCAATAAGAAGACTTTTTTTACTCATAGTTCCAGGGTGTTAATTGATAACCGCCGCAAAAGTAATCATTTCGTAACAGAGTATCATAGAATAAGGCATTTTCTTTAACTAAAATTATTACGGAAAAATTTCTTTAATTAGGATTATCGTTGTAATTTTGTCGCGCAAAATAGATGAAACAAATTATCAACTTTTTAAATATATAAGTATTATGTCAAAAGTAACCGTAGTAGGCGCAGGTAACGTAGGTGCTACATGTGCAAATGTACTTGCTTTCAATGAAGTAGCAGACGAAGTAGTAATGCTGGACGTTAAAGAAGGCGTATCAGAAGGTAAAGCAATGGATATGATGCAGACAGCCCAATTGTTGGGTTTCGACACTACTGTAGTAGGCTGCACGAACGACTATGCTCAGACTGCTGACTCTGACGTTGTTGTAATTACTTCAGGTATTCCTCGCAAGCCGGGTATGACTCGTGAAGAACTTATCGGTGTGAATGCCGGCATCGTTAAATCCGTAGCACAGAACATCTTGAAATATTCTCCTAACGCTATCCTTGTTGTAATTTCTAACCCGATGGATACAATGACTTACCTGTCATTGAAAGCTCTCGGCTTACCGAAAAACCGTATCATCGGTATGGGTGGCGCTTTGGATAGCTCTCGTTTTAAATATTTCTTGTCTCAAGCTTTGGGATGCAACGCCAACGAAGTAGAAGGTATGGTTATCGGCGGTCACGGTGATACTACAATGATTCCGTTGACTCGTTTCGCTACTTACAAAGGTTTGCCTGTAACTAACTTCCTGTCAGAAGAAAAACTGAACGAAGTTGCCGCTGCTACTATGGTAGGTGGTGCTACTCTGACTAAGTTGTTGGGCACTTCCGCATGGTATGCACCGGGTGCAGCAGGAGCATTTGTTGTTGAATCAATCATCCACAACCAGAAGAAGATGATTCCTTGCTCTGTATTCCTGGAAGGTGAATACGGTGAATCAGATCTTTGCATCGGTGTTCCTGTAATCCTTGGCAAGAACGGTATCGAAAAAATCGTTGAACTTGACCTGAACGCTGACGAAAAAGCAAAATTTGCTGCAAGCGCTGCTGCTGTTCACAAGACTAATGCCGCTCTGAAAGAAGTAGGTGCTCTTTAATAAAGCAAATCCCCTTACATTTATATATTAAGAAAGGCTGCTCTTCGATACTGAAGGGCAGCCTTCTTTCTTTTTCCCTCCTCCCGTCTTGTTATATTTTTAAAAAAAGCTAATTCTTTTTGCGCTTTCATAGAAAGCACATACATTTGCATCGTTGTTTATGCAATTATTGTTTAAGCTAACAAGTATAAAAAAACAGACTACTTCAATAAACAAATTACATAAGAACAGGGTTATTAAATAGAAGTATCACCTTATTAATATGCAAGATGCGATGAAAAAACTATTTCTCCTGACAATTCTGTTAAACCTGACTTTTATAGTAAAAGCGCAAACTTTACTGAGCCTGGATAGTTGCCGCGCATTAGCCCTTACCAACAATAAAGACCTGTTGATAAGTGATGAAAAGATAAATGCCGCCCATTACCAACGAAAAGCCGCATTTACCAACTACTTACCCAGCTTCTCGGCAACCGGAGCTTACATGAGAAATCAAAAAGAGTTTTCTTTATTGAACAATGACCAGAAAGCCGCGCTTTCGGGAGTGGGAAATAATCTGGCGCAGCCATTAGAGCAAGCTGCAGGAATTATAGCGAGCCTGCATCCGGAAATTGCATCCAAGATTCCCGAATTAGGCGCCAGTTTGATTTCTGCCCTGAACAATGCAGGAAATTCTTTAGTAGACGCGCTCCGCACGGATACAAGAAACGTGTATGCAGGTGCCATTACATTGACGCAGCCCTTATATATGGGTGGCAAAATCCGTGCCTACAACAAAATTACAAAGTATGCCGAGGAGTTAGCCCAGGAGCAACATCAAGGTGGCATGCAGGAAGTGATTATGAGTACCGACCAGGCTTACTGGCAGGTCATTTCGCTGGTAAACAAAAAGAAGCTGGCGGAAGGATATCTGAAACTCCTGCAACAACTGGACAGTGATGTGGAAAAGATGATTGCCGAAGGAGTAGCCACCAAAGCGGACGGTTTATCCGTACGGGTAAAAGTCAATGAGGCGGAAATGACTCTGACCAAAGTTGAGGACGGACTAAGCCTTGCCCGAATGTTGTTATGTCAACTATGCGGCATTGACCTCAGTTCTCCCATTACGTTAGCAGACGAAAATATGGAGGATATTCCATTACTTACGACAGACACTCATTTCGATATGTCCACCGCCTATGCGAACCGCCCGGAGATACGCAGCCTTGAACTGGCTACACAGATTTACAAGCAAAAAGTAAACGTAACCCGCGCCGAGCATCTTCCTTCCATCGCATTGATGGGGAATTACATGGTCACGAACCCTTCTGTCTTCAATAGTTTTGAGAACAAATTCAAGGGAATGTGGAACGTAGGTGTCATGGTGCAGATACCTATATGGCACTGGGGAGAAGGTATTTACAAAACCAAAGCAGCCAAAGCAGAAGCGCGCATCGCACAATACCAGCTTCAAGACGCCAGAGAAAAAATAGAGCTGCAAGTCAACCAGGCTGCATTCAAGGTAAATGAAGCGGGTAAAAAGCTGGTAATGTCTACCAAGAATATGGAAAAGGCGGAAGAAAACCTTCGTTACGCCACACTCGGATTCAAAGAGGGGGTTATTGCTACAAGCAACGTTCTTGAAGCACAAACAGCCTGGTTATCCGCTCAATCGGAAAAGATTGACGCTCAAATAGACGTGAAACTGACAGAAATCTATCTAAAAAAATCATTAGGAACTTTGAAATAATTTATACTCATATGGCAACTACAAAATCACAAAACAGTAATATGCTGCTTGCATTCCTTACTTTACTGGGAGTTATTGCAATCGTCGCAGTCGTTGGCTTCTTCATGCTTCGCAAAGGTCCCGAAATCATTCAGGGACAGGCGGAAGTTACCGAATATCGTGTTTCAAGCAAAGTGCCGGGACGCATATTGGAGTTTCGCGTAAAAGAAGGCCAACAAGTAAATGCCGGTGACACACTAGCTATTCTGGAAGCGCCAGACGTGGTGGCTAAAATGGAACAGGCACGCGCCGCCGAAGCCGCTGCACAAGCACAGAACGAGAAAGCCATCAAAGGGGCACGCCAGGAACAAATCCAAGCAGCTTATGAGATGTGGCAGAAAGCACAAGCCGGAGTCACCATCGCCGAGAAGTCATACAAAAGAGTGAAGAACCTATATGAACAGGGAGTGATGCCTGCGCAAAAACTGGATGAGGTAACCGCACAACGTGATGCTGCCATCGCAACCGAGAAAGCAGCGAAAGCACAATACACCATGGCAAAGAACGGAGCCGAGCGTGAGGACAAAATGGCAGCGGAAGCTCTTGTGAACCGCGCCAAAGGAGCGGTTGCCGAAGTCGAATCTTACATCAAGGAAACATATCTTATTGCTCCGGCCGCCGGAGAGGTTTCCGAGATTTTCCCGAAAGTAGGCGAGTTGGTAGGCACAGGTGCCCCTATTATGAATATTGCCGAGCTCAATGATATGTGGGTCACATTCAATGTACGCGAAGATTTGCTTAAAAGTCTGACTATGGGAACCGAATTTGAAGCAGTCGTTCCTGCGCTGGACAATAAAGCAATCAAGCTCAAGGTATATTATATGAAAGACCTGGGTAGTTACGCAGCTTGGAAAGCCACTAAAACTACCGGTCAGTTTGACTTGAAAACCTTTGAAGTTAAAGCATCTCCGATGGAAAAGGTAGAGAATCTTCGCCCGGGTATGTCGGTCATCATCAATAAATAACCATGAAAGAGAGAGAAAAGAAATATATAGCATTGTGGCAGGTCATGCAAAGAGAGTGCCGGCGGTTGGTATCACGACCGCTTTATCTCTTCTGTATGGTTATCGCTCCACTTTTCTGCTATATCTTCTTTACTACTTTAATGGACACGGGATTGCCTAAGGATCTTCCTGCCGGTGTGGTGGATATGGATGATTCGTCCACATCCCGCAATATCGTGCGCAATCTGGATGCTTTTTCACAGACAGGTGTCGTCGCCCATTATAGTAACGTAACAGATGCACGTATCGCCGTTCAGGAAGGAAAAATCTACGGATTCTTTTATATTCCCAAAGGCTTGTCCGCGGAAGCACAAAGCCAGCGGCAACCTAAGATTTCTTTCTATACCAATTATTCGTACCTGATTGCAGGTTCCCTGCTTTTCAGAGATATGAAAATGATGGGAGAACTGACTGCCGGCTCTGCTGCGCGTACCGCCTTATATGCCAAAGGAGCAACCGAAGGCCAGGCTATGGGATTTCTGCAACCTATCGTGATAGATACACATCCATTGAATAATCCGTGGCTGAACTACTCGGTATATCTGTGCAATACGCTGATACCGGGAGTACTTATGTTGCTCATATTCATGGTCACGGTTTACTCTATCGGTGTGGAAATCAAAGACCGCACCGCCCGTGAGTGGTTACGCATGAGTAATAATTCTATTTATATTGCTTTGGCAGGAAAGTTGCTTCCACACACGGTAGTCTTTTTCATTATGGGGATATTTTATAATGTATATCTGTACGGATTCCTGCACTTCCCTTGCAATAGCGGTATCCTTCCTATGATATTCGCAACGCTATGTCTTGTGCTGGCATCGCAATGTTGCGGCATCGTTATGATAGGAACTCTGCCCACCCTGCGGCTCGGACTGAGTTTCGCTTCACTATGGGGAGTTATATCGTTCTCCATTTCCGGTTTTTCTTTTCCGGTGATGGCTATGCATCCGGTCTTACAGGCTTTAAGCAATCTGTTCCCGTTGCGCCATTATTTCCTGATTTATGTAGACCAGGCACTCAACGGATATAATATGGCTTACTCATGGAGCAACTATATGGCATTATTAATATTCATGATGCTTCCTTTCTTTGTGGTTCACCGCTTAAAAGAAGCATTGGTTTACTATAAATATATACCCTAAATGAAAGATATAAAATTAAAAGATAAGATAGCCCAAGGCATCAATGACCTGTTTTATATCTGGAAGCGGGAGTTTCAGACAACTTTCCGCGACCAGGGGGTACTGATATTCTTTATACTCGTCCCGTTGGGTTATCCATTGCTGTATAGCTTCATCTATGACAATGAAGTGGTGCGTGAAGTTCCCGCTGTTGTTGTAGACGATTCTCATTCCTCCCTAAGTCGTGAATATCTCCGGAAAGTAGACGCTACACCCGATATCCAAATCGTATCTTACTGCGCTGATATGGAGGAAGCCAAACAAATGTTGAAGAACAGAAACGCGTATGGCATCATCTATATTCCTTCTGACTTTAGCGATAACATCGCTAAAGGAAAACAGACGCAAGTCAGCATCTATTGCGACATGAGTGGATTGCTTTATTATAAATCCATGCTGATAGCCAATACTGCCGTCTCACTGGATATGAACCAGGATATTAAAATAGCCCGTAGCGGCAATACGACCGACCGACAGGATGAAATAACCGCTTATCCGATAGAATATGAGGAGATTTCGATATTCAATCCTACTGCCGGATTCGCCGCTTTTCTGATTCCTGCCGTACTGGTATTGATTATTCAACAAACATTATTGCTCGGTATCGGTCTTGCTGCCGGAACCGCCCGCGAGAATAACCGGTTCAAAGACCTTGTACCTATCAACCGGCATTATAACGGGACTTTACGGATCGTACTCGGAAAGGGATTGAGTTACTTCCTGGTTTATATATTGGTGGCTTTCTACGTACTATATATCGTGCCGCGCCTATTCAGCCTCAATCAAATCGGACAGCCCGGTTCATTGGTGTTATTCGTTGTTCCCTACTTGGCTGCTTGCATTTTCTTTGCAATGACAACTTCCATTGCCATCCGCAATCGGGAGACGTGTATGCTGATTTTTGTATTTACCTCCGTACCCTTATTATTTATCTCCGGCATTTCTTGGCCGGGAGCTGCCATTCCTCCGTTCTGGAAGTATGTATCTTACATCTTCCCGTCTACTTTCGGAATCAATGGCTTTGTAAAAATCAATAATATGGGAGCAACTTTGAGTGAAGTGGCTTTTGAATATAAAGCTTTGTGGTTGCAGGCAGGTGTTTATTTCCTTACGACTTGTTGGGTATATCGTTGGCAAATACTGATGAGCCGCAAACATGCGATAGAGAGGTATAAGGAGCTAAAAGAGAAAGAAAACTTATCCAAGCAGGTAAGTGATTGACAGATATAACACAAGAGAGAGAAACGAACGGTATATTCTTATTATTAAGGTATGCCGTTTTTTCTTTTTCGGAAAGTAAGGATAAAAAAATCCCCCGTCCAAAGAGAGTATAGGACGAGGGATTTTAAAAAGATATTATAAAGAGAGTATAATTCTATTAGAATTTATAACCTACGCCGATAGAGAAGTTCATGTTTTTCGGATTGCTTACACCATCAGTTTTAAAATCAATAACATTAGTAAATCCAAATTCTCCATCCAAACCTACAAAGAATTTTCCTATTTCATAAGCAACGCCTACTCCAACGCCACAATCAAATCTTTTTCCTCCAAATTGGTCATCACCATCACCGAAGAAGTCAGCTTTTTCACCACCCGCTTTTACCTTTCCAGCAACACCAAATGCAAAATACGGACCAGCTTTTACTACAATATTCTGATTATCAGCAACCGCAAATCTTGCAGCAGCCAAAACTGGGATTTCAAGATACATCGGGTTAAACTTTATAGTTTCACCATCTTCATCAAATTTACCACCTTTTTGAGTTAACATCAAAGAAGGTTGAATAGACCACATATCAGTAAACTGATATTCCATACCTACTCCCACATTGAAACCAATCTTCATGTCAGTGTCCATGTCACCAGTGTAGTTACTCATATTCATACCTACTTTGGCATTCCAAGAAATCTGAGAATAAGAAACGATAGAAACAAGTGCGAATAGCACAAAAATCAAACCTTTTTTCATATCATTATTTTTTTAGTTTGCTTCCCTCTTCCCTTCGGGCAGCATTGTTAATTAAATAGTTCCATTGTCTAGTGCGGGGAATTTTCCGAACTTTACCAGCGTATCGGAACACACTGTTCATATTTAACGTCTGTTTCGTGTCCGCAAATATATTTCATTTATTTTATATAAAAAAATCCTTGATAGTCTATTTTTTGCATAAATGTTATTAAACAGTGACTATTTAGGCAAAAATCATGCCCATCCATTCGTTTTTTATGCTTAACTATTTCCAGGACAGAAAGACAATCAATATATTCTTGCAAATATTATGCATTTGCATTTATTAACCCACTAACTATTGCTTAATTACGAAATCTCCGTAGCTTTGCGAAGTATTCGTAATTAAACAACATCTCCATGGAAAAGTTAACTATACAAGAAGAAGAAGTAATGATCTACATTTGGGAGTTACAAAGCTGTTTCGTAAAGGACATCGTAGCGAAGTACACGCAACCAGCTCCGCCGTACACCACAGTAGCATCCATCGTGAAGAATCTCGAACGGAAAGGATACGTCACACCAAAACGTGTGGGTAACACCTACCAATACACTCCCGCAATTCGCGAAAATGAGTATAAACGCCATTTTATGAGTGGTGTAGTCCGCAACTATTTTGAGAACTCTTACAAAGAAATGGTTTCTTTCTTTGCCAAAGACCAAAAGATTTCGACCGATGATCTCAAAGATATCATCGACCTGATTGAAAAAGGGAAAGAAGATTAATAGAAAACACTTATTACTATGACTCCGGAATTAGCCTATTTTCTAAAGATAAATGTAGCGATAGCATTATTCTACGCATTCTATCGGTTGTTTTTCTATAAAGACACCTTCTTCCATTGGCGTCGGGTAGCTTTATTATGTTTTTTTGCCATCTCCTTACTTTATCCTTTGTTGAACATTCAAGGATGGATAAAAGCCCACGAACCAATGGTAGCGATGGCAGATCTTTATGCTACAATCCTACTTCCGGAGCAAATTATAACCCCACCACAAGAACCTACGATAAACTGGCAGGAGTTAACCATACTCTTTATGAAAATCATCTATTGGAGTGGGGTATTATTTCTGGCAACACGCTTCCTTGTACAGTTAGGCAGTATCATACGATTGCACATCCAGTGTCCCCAAAGCACCATACAAGGAACACGCGTACATCTTTTAAAGAAAGAAAACGGTCCGTTCTCTTTCTTCCGATGGATATTCATTCATCCACAGTCGCATACGGAATCCGAAATCAGCGAAATCATTACCCACGAAGAAACACACGCCCGCCAATATCATTCGGTAGATGTGTTAATCAGTGAGTTAATGTGTACGCTCTGTTGGTTCAATCCGTTTATCTGGCTGATGAAACGGGAAGTCAGAGGAAATCTCGAATACATGGCAGATCACCGGGTATTGGAGACGGGACATGATAGTAAATCATACCAGTACCATTTGTTGGGACTGGCACATCACAAGGCTGCAGCAAATTTATCAAATAGTTTCAATGTTTTACCACTCAAAAATCGTATTAAAATGATGAATAAACGAAGAACAAAAGAAATAGGGAGAACAAAATATCTGATGTTTCTCCCCTTGGCTGCCCTGTTGATGATTGTCAGCAACATCGAAATGGTGGCACGTACCACGGAGAAATTCGCCAAAGAAATGATGGGACAGGCAACGACGCAAGTCATCCCTGAACCTGAAATAGCGACTATTCCAGAACTTCCTGCAGAAGAGATTCAAAAGCCAACTCTTCCACAGGATAAGAAGATAAAAGAGACAATGGAAACTCACAGCAAGAGCGTACCGGATTCTGTTGTGTTTGAAGTTGTAGAAGAAATGCCTGATTTCCCCGGAGGAATGAAAGCATTGATGGAATACCTATCAAAGAATATCAAATATCCGGCCGAAGCCCACGCCAAAGGCATACAAGGACGTGTGATTGTATGTTTCGTAGTAAAAAAAGACGGAAGTATAGATAACATAAAAGTAGTTCGAAGTGTAGACCCCTATCTGGATAAGGAAGCTATACGTGTAATCACTGCCATGCCCAAATGGAAACCCGGCAAGCAAAGAGGAGAAACAGTAAATGTCAAATTCACAGTTCCTGTTGCCTTCAGGCTAACCGGCCCCGAACCAGCTAAAGCAGAAGAAATAAAACAATCAGATTTGGAAGAAGTCGTTGTAGTAGGGTACGGTTTAAAAGAGGATTCAAATCCCGATGCAGTAGGTGTAAAAGCAGGAGATACAGAACCAACTTTCAAAGTAGTAGAAACAATGCCGAAATTCCCTGGTGGAACAGCCGGGCTGATGAAGTATCTTGCCAGAAGTATCAAATATCCGACTATTGCGCAAAAGAATAAGGAGCAAGGCAGAGTCATCATAAAAATGGTTGTAGGAAAAGATGGCAGCTTGTCAGATATAAAAGTACTGCGTAGCGTTTCTCCTTCTTTGGATGCAGAAGCCATTCGTGTAGTGGGCAATATGCCAAAATGGGAACCGGGACAGCAACGCGGACAAGCAGTTGCCGTAGAATATACCCTTCCTATTGTATTCCGGCTACAGTAAATTCATTCCCCGGTACCGCGCCCTTTCCTCATCGGTGGGGAAAGGGGCGTTCCCCGGTGCCGCACACCCCCTTCCCCGGTGCCGAACATTTCTTTCATCGGTGCCGAGAAAAATACATCTTTTTCTGCTTCCGCAAGGATAGTTACAAAAATATCCTTATATTTGTTAGCAACAAAACACTATTCATATGAAAAGATTCGCATGGATTATCGGTTTGGTACTCTGCACTATTTGCACTGTACAAGCCAAAGACAGAGTTATCGAACGTCCTCCTTTTCTTGCCTGGAGCTCCAACAGTATCGAAATTGATAAAATTGTCATGAGTGACACAGTGACCACTGTATATGTGAAAGCTTACTATCGGCCTAAATACTGGATAAAAATAGCAACCGGAAGTTTTCTGAAAGATAATAACGGGGCACTTTACCCCATCCGAAAGGGAGTCGGAATTACACTCGACAAAGAATTTTGGATGCCCGAATCAGGTGAAGCAGAGTTCCAGCTCCTATTTCCGCCTATACCGGAAAATGTAACCAGTCTGGATTTCTCTGAAGGAGACTTTGACGGAGCATACAAGATATGGGGAATACAACTCAATGAGAAAAATTTCCGTAAAGCCCCGTTACCCAAAGACGCGATAATCCATAAAATCAACAAGAAAGCCCAATTGCCGACACCGGAACTCGCATATGCCAAAGCTACATTGAAGGGAAAAGTGCTCGGTTTTAAAGCAGATATGCCGGCAACAGGCAAATTGCATCTGAATGACCCGGTGAGATGGTTGAACTTTGCCGAAGATGTGAAAGTAAATGAAGACGGCACTTTTCAGGTTCAAACAGATGTGATTACGGTAACTCCGGCAACACTTGTTTTCCCGTTTGCCCAAATTCCTTGCCTTCTGGCTCCCAGCAAAGAAAACTCGATTATCATCAACACCGCCGAATGCACACGCCAACAATCACACTTGCAAAAAGACAGCAAGCCATATGGAAAAAAGGCTTATTACAGTGGCTATCTGGCAGAATTACAACAAGAATTGTCGGACAACTCCATTCAGACCAATTTAGTCAGCAATCCGAGAGAAACCGTGAACGAAGTAATCGGAAAAGACATTGACGGAATAAAAAACTATTTTGTAGAAAAACGACGTGACATTCATAAACAAATAGAAGAAGCTCCTCTCAGCCTTGCCGCAAAAGAAGTCCTGAAAGCCAATACGGATATAACCACAGGCATCGGACTCTTTATGGGCAAGGATATACTGATGCGTGCACATATCATCAGCCAGAAGCTGAACAAAGAGCAGGCAAATGAATACTACATGAATACCAAAATAGAATTTCCGGACAATTATTTCGATGTACTCAAAGAACTGGTCCTCAATTCACCGGCAGATTTATACGCACCGGAATATGCATACGGGATAGGTGTGTTCGCTTCCAGAAAAGATCTTTTGGAACAGCATCTAGGTACTAATCAAGGGGTTCTGTTTCAAATGGCAGAAGCATACAGGTACTACCGTTCTATCGAAGATTTCACACCGCTAACCGCCGAACAAACAGCCGCACTTGAAGCATTGCCCTCACCTGCTTACAAAGATATGCTGACAGCACTCAATGGAAAATTGCTCAAGAAGATGGAACTGAACAAACTGAAAACCGGATACAAAATCAATGAAGTCGGTGAAGTAAACAACGAGGAACTCTTTTCCACCATTATTTCCAAATTCAAAGGACATGTATTGTTAGTGGATTTCTGGGCAACTTGGTGTGGACCGTGCAGAATGGCCAACAAAGCCATGATTCCGATGAAAGAAGAATTGAAAGATAGGGATATTCTTTATTTATACATCGCGGGAGAAAATTCGCCTAAAGGAACTTGGGAAAATATGATACCCGATATTCACGGAGAGCATTTCCGCGTGACCAACGATCAATGGAGATATCTAATGGATAAGTTCAATATCCAAGGAGTACCGACTTATTTCGTAATAGACGCCGAAGGGAATACAACTTTCAAGCAAACGGGATTCCCAGGTACAGATACAATGAAAAAGCAATTGATGAAAGCTTTGCAGAAATAAGACTACCATTCAAGCGTCACAGGACAGTCTCTATCTATCATTCAGAACGAAACGAAGAATCTCCTTTTTTGTAGTTAAAACAGGAGATTCTTCGTTTTTAAAGTGATGCCATCTCTGAATGACAAAGGCAGCCTATTTCATTATCAATTATTTATGCATTTCCACAATCTGAGTCGGAGCCATCTCAACATTCCGGCGGTCTACCTGCCGAACGACGCTCGCAGCCAATGACAAGAAAGCACGTCCCGTAATCGTATTTTCATCCAATGCAACAGGCGTACCATTATCCCCGCCCTCACAAATGCTCTGCACGATAGGAATCTGTCCCAGTAAAGGAACATTCATCTCTTCGGCCAACTTCTTGGCTCCTTCTTTACCGAAAATATAATATTTATTTTCCGGAAGTTCGGCAGGAGTGAACCATGCCATATTCTCAACCAAACCGAGAATAGGTACATTCACCTTATCATTAGTGAACATATTGATTCCTTTACGGGCATCCGCCAAAGCCACAGCCTGCGGAGTGCTGACAACAATTGCTCCTGTCATCGCCAATGTCTGGACAACAGTCAGATGAATGTCACTGGTTCCGGGCGGAAGGTCAATCAGAAAATAGTCCAATTCCCCCCAGGCTGCGTCACCTATCAATTGCTTCAGTGCATTGCTTGCCATTCCGCCACGCCATAAAGTAGCCTGATCCGGATCGACAAAGAAACCGATAGACAATAATTTCACTCCATACTTCTCTACCGGGATAATCATATCACGGCCATCTATACGCTCAGCATACGGACGCGCATCTTCCACCTGAAACATCTTCGGCATGGAAGGTCCGAAAATATCCGCGTCGAGCAGACCTACTTTATAACCTAACTTAGCCAAAGCAACCGCTAAATTCGCAGATACGGTAGACTTGCCTACCCCACCCTTACCCGAAGAGATACCAATGATATTCTTCACCTGCGGAAGCATCTTGCCAACTTCCGGCCGGGGAGCCTGCTTGCTTTCTGTCGCTATCGTAACCTGTACGTCAGGAGACACATATGTGTGAATAGCCGTTTCCGCAGCCTTCAACATTGATTTTATAAACGGATCAGTCGGTTTCTCAAAGATTAACGAAAAGCTGACAGCCATACCGTCAATACGGAGATTATCAGCGACCATCTCCGCTTCCACCAAATTCTTTCCCGAACCGGGATAACGCACCGTTGCCAATGCATCCAATATCAATTTAGGATAAAGAGTCATTTTATTTACTATTTGACGATTTACAATTTACTATTTAAATTCAC
>OJJH01000380.1_pt1 | contig 14765 bp, 13 predicted proteins | sample 1596251 | NCBI WGS metagenome assembly OJJH01 (sample SAMEA4350153, study PRJEB24818) | metagenome | biome: human; feature: gut; material: faeces | place: Denmark | collected 2013-09
TGCTACAAATGTTGCCACACAAATGGAAGGAAAAGAATAAAGAATGATGGAGATACAACTATAGATGGCTGCTTACCTGGAAAGGAGATATAGCCATTTTTTATAGTGTACTTTATCGGATGCTTACGGACATTCATCCGTAAGGAATATATAGAATACACGTTGTAATCCTCCGCACGTTATGATTATTACAACAGTTCCTAATATTATAGGTGTTGTATATCTGGTCAGATCTATCTGGTGATTAATGTACAGATATGTTGCAATTACTGAAAAAAGGATACAACTTACTGCAAGTATGAAACTTGTCTTTCGTGCCGATAATTTAATATTGTTTGTCATGTTCTGTAATTATATGTATTAGTTTTTATGGCAAATATATTTTCTATTTCCAAATAGTTGCAATTAGTGACAGATAATCGTTGAGATTTTAAGAAAAATAAGCCTAAAGTACGAAAATCATACTCTAAATCATACTATAATCATACTTTAGGCATATTATTTATATAGGATACAGACTGCTATTCTTTCCTTTTTAGGGTAATCTTATTGCTCGCTTCACGCTTGTTGCTGTCCACTACTTTCATGTACCTTTGGGTCGTGGTTATGCTCTTATGAGCCATCATACTTTGTATAGTACGGATATCGGTTCCTGCAGCTCCTTGCAGGGTTGCGAATGTTCTACGATACGAATGGAATGTTATATCCTTTGTGATTCCGGCAGAACGAATCCATTCCTTCATGGGAACCTGGGTCCAGCACCTTTTCAAACCTTTGAATACCAAACCCTTCTTCTCAGGTGAGTATTCTATCAGCTTCAGGGCTTCATCACTAATGGGGATGATGTCTTCCGTCTTTGTTTTCTGTGTGATGGTGTGTACACATTTTCCTCCTGCTGCAAAATCAACAATTTCCTCCCAGCAGAGAGTAAGTATGTCACTGAGTCTCAAACTGGTCAGGCACGAAAAGAGGGAAGCGGTTTTTAGAACTGGTATCTTGCATGGTGTTTCAGCCAGACAGTACAATTCCTCAACACTCAGATAGTCCTTTACCACATCTTCCGGTTCAATCTTTTCCAGAAAATCATTTATGTTTGCCTTGATCAGCCGATTGCGATAGAGAATTTTTAGGAATCCTCTGAATGTGGACCAGTAGCCGGACGCAGAGTTTCGTGTAATATATCCATCCCGTTTTAGCTGTCTGGCATTGAGCAGATATTCACGAAACTTGTTGCACAGCTCCACATCAATTTCTTCGAAAGTACATTTGCCATGTACGAAGTTATAGAAGTGCTGATAAACGAATTCCCATTTCTGGTCGTGCTTGGGAAGTTGCTTACGGTAGTATTCCAGAAAGTCTGCCTTATATTTTCTTTTGTCGAAGAAATCATATCGTTCGTTTACGATAGCTTCAAAGCGACGGCATCGGATGGCTTCTGCTTTCTCTGACATGGTTGCATTGAAGTCACGTTCCCGCTGATTCTTCGGATTTGCATAGATATAAATGTTCAAACCTTCGTGACGGATAGTCTTCATTGTTTCCTGGTCACGGTAGCCCGGATAATAGTCCAGATAGAAGGAAAGCATACCATTTTTTAACGGGCGGGTTCTCAAAGTTACAGTTTTACATTCTGACATAGTTACAAATGTTATTAGTTGACTTAATTTTTGCGGTGAAGATGCACAATGACTTTATGCAGACCGCATTCAGCATAAAATCATTTTCCAGTCTGTATATCTGTCTGTACAGATTCATTATCTGGCGCCCATAATGTGGTCAAATTCCACTTTCAGGAATCTCACAAAGCGCCCTTTTTTCTCCCGTTTTATTTCGTGGAATTGCAGAATGCCGTAAACAGAATCCCGTGTGAGACTATACTTCTTCATGGCTTCCTGCACGGTATAGTATTCTGAAGAATCATCTTCGGTTGTCTTCTTGGACAGATCGAAGTGAAGTTTTGAGTAGAATATCTGGCCGTGCTCTTTCTTTGAAGGGATGTTGTTGCGATAGACATGTGAACGGATGGCTACACGTGTCATCCCATAGTTTTTCTCGATTTCTTCCGGAGTGTACCATTCGGTCAAGGCATCATCCGTCTTATATTTGGCAAATGCCGCATCTATGTGCTTTTTACTGTAATAATTGAACTGGCGGATTCTGACTTTGGGAACATTGTTTTGCCGGGTATAGGTCCACACCCATTTGGCGTTGACTTTGTACTTTTCCGCAATCTGTTCAGCGGTATAATACTCGGTAACGTCAAATTCATCTTTTGGTCTGAGAGCCTCATAAGGTTTTGTTTTCAGCATAAGTTCGATGTCGGTTCTTCTGATGAGCGACATTCTTGAACTTAACCTTGATGCACGAAGTTTGTCCTCTTTTACCAGTTTATAGACATACTGGCGAGAAACGCCCATTAGTCTGGCTGCTTGAGAAAAGGTAAAGTATTCCTGGCTCTCCAGTTTGTTCTTTACCTCCATCATTTCCTGAAATTCGCGCATTTCCATTCTACGTTCCTTCATCCGGTGTTTGTAACCTCTTTTGGAACATTGCGGACTACAATAATTGGTAGTGGTCTTTTTTGCCATGAAAGGCTTGCCGCACCACTGGCAGATTCTTTTTACTTCCATTTTTGTTATTCTCCATATTTTAGTGAAACATGAGCTTTTTACAGCTCGGATAATTTCCCTTTTTGTCTACTCACGTAAACCATTGTCAACACACGTCAACAAATGCGTCAGTGTGACATCGGGCAAAAGCCCTTAATTGTTCCGCGGTAGAAATACGGTAGAAAAATATGGTGAACAACAGTATCCAACTGTTTATAGCTGGATTTTTGGCAAATAAAAAAGCCGCTGAAAATCAGCGACTTCATTATAGTTGGTTCTAATTCGTTGCAGTTGATTACAATATCTTACTTGCCGATGCAGAAATGTTGAAAAATATTCTGAAGTACCATATCATTCGTAACTTCCCCCGCAATATCCGAAATGAAGAAAATGCACTCACGTATATCCTGCGAAAGAAAATCACCAGATATATGCATATCCAGTCCGTTTTGCACTCGATGAATAGCATTCAAAGCCTTAGTTAAAGCTTCGAAATGTCTTACATTTGTTACGATTATATCATTCTGGGTAACCGTAGGTAAATGCGCAGCATCAATAAGCATTTTTTGTAACTCGCTAGTATTCCCTCTCTGCTTTGCTGAAATAAAAATATGCTCTGTAGATTCTTTGGGAAAATCCTTCAATAAAGCAGATAAATCTTCTTTTTGTTTTTCTTCAATTAAATCAGCCTTGTTGAATACAACAATCAAATGCTTTCCTTCACAACGTGGAACTATCTTTTCTGATAACAGTTCAATCTGCGATGCAGCATTCACGGAATCTACCATCCAAAGAACGATTTCTGCCTGATTCAGCTTTTGGAATGTGCGCTCAATACCCAAGCTTTCAATTGTGTCGTTTGTTTCCCGGATACCGGCAGTATCAATGAATCGGAACGTAATTCCACCGATGTTAATCGTATCTTCAATTACATCACGAGTTGTTCCGTGAATATCGCTGACGATAGCCTTGTCTTCATTCAATAAAACATTCAACAAAGTAGATTTTCCTGCATTCGTTTCACCGATGATAGCTACGGGGACGCCATTCTTGATGGCATTGCCTACGCTAAAAGAATGAACCAGGCGGGAGATGACCAACTCTATTTCATCAGCTAATTTCCGCAATGCCGAACGGTCGGCAAATTCAACATCTTCCTCGCTGAAATCCAGTTCCAGTTCAATCATAGAGGTGAAGTTCAATAGCTTGTTGCGTAAGTCAGTCAGTTCCTTGCTGAAGCCACCACGCATTTGGCTCATTGCCAGTCGGTGAGTAGCAGCGGATGAAGACGCAATCAAGTCCGCCACAGCTTCTGCCTGACTTAAATCCATCTTGCCATTGAGGAATGCACGCTGCGTATATTCCCCCGGTTGAGCCATGCGGCAACCATTCTTGATAAGCAGTTGCATCACCTGTTGGAGAATATAAGAAGAACCATGACAAGTGATTTCCGTACAGTCTTCACCTGTATATGAATGAGGAGCACGGAAAAGACTGACTAGTACTTCGTCGATAATCTCCTCCCCATCGTAGATATGACCGAAAGTCAAAGTATATGGCTTCTGCTCACAGAGCCGTTTCTCGGCTTTTGCCGGTTTGAAGATAAGGCTGGTGATGGAAATAGCTTCCGGACCGGAAACACGGATGCTTCCGATAGCACCGCCCTGGGCGGTAGCAATAGCACAGATAGTATCTTGGTTCATTGTATTTCTTTTTGGATGGTGCAAAGATAGTTGTTTCTGAGTAAAAAATAGAATGAAAGGGAGGGTAGAATCTTATATTGGTTGATTAAATATCCAAAAGCAAAGCAACATTCCGGTTGTTGTAGTGTTGTTAGAGCAGTAATAACATCCTAAAAATTGTTGGAATATGAAGAAAGTAAAGAAGGTTGTCCTCATAGGCGCAAGCGGGTTTGTGGGTTCGGCTATACTGAATGAAGCTTTGAACCGCGGCTTTGAAGTGACCGCCGTGGTTCGTCATCCTGAAAAGATAAAGATAGAAAATGAGAACCTGAAAGTCGTGAAGGCAGACGTGTCTTCGCTCGACGAGGTGGCGGAGGTTTGTAAAGGAGCGGACGCCGTAATCAGCGCATTCAATCCGGGATGGAATAATCCCAATATATATGATGAGACTATCAAAGTTTATCTGACTATTATTGACGGAGTGAAGAAGGCGGGGATTAACCGTTTTCTGATGGTCGGCGGTGCCGGTTCCTTATTCATTGCTCCGGGATTGCGGTTGATGGATTCCGGCGAGGTACCCGAAAATCTTTTGCCCGGAGTGAAAGCGTTGGGAGAATTTTATCTGAACTTTCTGAAGAAAGAAAAGGAGATAGACTGGGTGTTTTTCTCTCCGGCAGCGGACATGAGATCGGGGGTACGTACTGGGCGTTATCGTCTTGGCAAAGATGATATGATTGTGGATATCGTAGGGAATAGCCATATTTCTGTAGAAGATTATGCTGCTGCAATGATTGATGAACTGGAGAATCCGAAACATCATCAGGAAAGATTCACGATTGGCTATTGATGAAAAGGATATTATCTATAAAGTTTAGGTGCGGATTACGTGAAATTCACAGTTCTGATTTAAATAAAACTGTGGTACTCCATGTAATCCGTGCCTGAATTAAAGCCGGAAGAGACTTTTTTCTCCCCCTCATTTTGTTTTTTTAGATTCTGTCAAGAACAGTCTTAATCAATGTATCAATCGTATTCTTATATCCGGTATTGGCTTCTTTAATCAGTCGGTTGGCAATCACCATACAGACAGTCATTGCCTTATGTCCCATCAACCGGCTAAGTCCTGCCAAAGCCGAACTCTCCATCTCGAAGTTGGTAATCTTGAAACCTTTGTATTCGAATGCTTCAATCTTGTCATTTTGTTTCGGGTCTGCCAATGGCACACGAAGCTCACGTCCCTGCGGCCCGAAGAAACCACCGGCGGCAATCGTCACGCCGCGTACCATGTCATCTTTGGCAATCCGGTCAATCAGTTCCTCGCTGGCATCAATCACATAAGGAGCGGGAGCGCACATATTTCCCGACCAACCCATATGATTGAGAAAAGCACGCTCAAACGGCAAGTCACATACCGCGTTGCGTCCGGCATAGAAATTCAATAACCCGTCGAAGCCGATAGACTTTTGCGAGCAAACGAATGTACCCACCGGAGTATTAGGCTGCAAGCCGCCACACGTGCCGATGCGCACTAATTCCAACTGGCGGAATTGTACCTTTTCTTCCCGTGTGTTAAAGTCGATGTTGGCGAGAGCGTCCAGTTCATTCATCACGATGTCGATATTATCGCACCCGATTCCCGTAGAAACTACGGTAATCCGTTTTCCTTTATACGTGCCCGTGATCGTTTTGAATTCGCGGCTTTCCACTTCACATTCTTTGTTTTCGAAATGAGAAGCTACGAGTGCTACACGTCCGGGGTCGCCTACCAGAATAACTTTGTCTGCCAGCCATTCAGGCTTTACGTGAAGATGGAATACCGAACCGTCTTCGTTGATAATCAATTCAGAGGATGGAAAGTACTTTTTCATGTTATTGAAAGGTTTTAGTTTTACAATATGATTGTATCTGTAAATAGAAACGCCGGAACCGGATTTAAGTTCAGAAGAAGCATCCTTCTTTTTTCCGTAGGGGAAGGAGGATACGTCTTGAAACTGAAATGAAACCGGGTTCCGGCGTTTACAGTAACTTATTTACTCAATGGCTGATTGCCCGTATTGCCGGTTGCCGGTTTGGCAATAGTTTCGCGCATTGAAGTGTCAGCCTCGATATTCTTCATCCGGTAATAATCCATGATACCCAGATTGCCGCTGCGGAATGCCTCTGCCATTGCTTTGGGGACTTCCGCTTCCGCTTCGATAACTTTCGCGCGGGCTTCCTGCGCTTTCGCCTTCATTTCCTGTTCGGAAGCGACAGCCATTGCACGGCGTTCCTCAGCTTTCGCCTGAGCGATATTTTTGTCCGCATTAGCCTGGTCAATCTGCAAAGCGGCACCGATATTCTTACCTATGTCGATGTCCGCGATGTCAATAGACAGAATCTCGAAAGCGGTTCCTGCATCCAATCCCTTGCGGAGTACAAGCTTGGAGATAGAGTCCGGGTTTTCGAGTACTGACTTATGATTTTCAGAAGAACCGATGGACGAAACGATACCTTCGCCTACACGGGCAAGAATCGTATCTTCGCCTGCACCACCAACCAACTGCTTGATGCTGGCACGTACCGTTACACGAGCCTTGGCTATCAACTGGATACCATCTTTCGCTACAGCCGTAACGGGCGGAGTGTCGATAACTTTCGGGTTCACGGACATTTGTACAGCTTCAAAAACGTCACGTCCGGCAAGGTCGATGGCTGTTGCCATCTGGAATGATAATTCGATATTTGCTTTCGATGCGGACACTAAGGCATGAACTACCTTTTCCACGTGCCCTCCCGCCAGGTAATGGGCTTCCAGTTCGTCACGTGTGATGTTTTTCAATCCGGCTTTATGAGCTTCAATCATTCCCGGCACGATGATATACGGCGGAACGTTACGGATACGCATCAGGAACAGTTGTATCAACGAGATGTTGACACCCGATACTTTGGCCGACAACCAGAGGAAGAACGGCACGTAATGGAAGAACAGTATTAAGAAAATAATACCTCCCGCTATCAAGAAGATAGGTAAATAAAGAGATTGATCCATTGATAATTGTATTAAGTGAATATTATTTTTTGTGTTTCTCAACCATGATTGTGCCCTCGGTGATGCGGCTTACGATAATCGGTGTCTTTTCATTGAGGAATCCGTCTATTGACTTGACTTCCACAATCTTGCCGTTAATTTCTGCATAACCGATTTGTGCGAGGCGGGTAGTGCTGATGCCTGTGTCGCCGACTTTCACACTTTGCTCTGCGCTGCGGTCTACTTTCGAGTCGATATCCTTTTTCAATGCCAGCTTGTCCAGCATTTTCGACCGCATAAACCATACTAGCGACCCTATGCAGGCGGCAGCCGATATTCCCAAAGTGACAAACCCTCCTGCCATTCCTATATTGGCAAATGCATAGTAGTTAGCATAAAGAATGCAAACCAATGCAGAAATTCCGGCCAGGCTGATGCCCGGGATGACGAACAGTTCTACCAGAAACAGTATGACTGCGGCAATGATGAGAACGGCGATAATGAGTATATCCATAGTTTGGTATTATTAATTTATTTAGTTTTTTCAGCGTTACGTACATTGATTTCAAGTGCGTCCAGTTCGCCCGACATTTGCAATACGCGTTTCTCCAGGTCGAGGATGGCAGGAGCCATTCTTTCCTTTCCCTGTTTGTTGCTTGTAGAATATTGCTGGCGCAGGCTCTTCAACTTTTCCTCCTGTTGCTGATAGTCTTTTTCCATCTGCTGGTAGCGTTGGAAAAGCTGTTTGGCTTTGGCGGATTTAAAGTCATTCATCAGATAATAAGTTGTGTTATCATCAATGACAAATTCAAAGTCGACGACACGACGTTCTTTCGGCTTATGGCTGATAGCGGCTTCCAAACGCTGCAATGCTTCGGCGACTGCCTGTTTGTCCTTCCAAGTCTCTTTCAATGAATGGATTTGTGCCAGACGGATGATTTGTTCCTGATCCATCGCTTCGTAGTTGTAAGTCTGTTTTGAATTATTCGGGATGAATACATAGATACAGACTTTCCCTTCCGGTTGGAAGCGGTCGGAAGCAAACCAACCCAAGTTGTTATATTCGTCGATGACATACATATAATCATTGTATGGAGAATTGAACGGCATACCTACATTTTCCGGTACGAGATAAGTGTCGTTGTTCGTGTTGTAGCGGGTGACGAAAATATCATATCCACCCAACCCTTCACCGTCACTTGCATAATAAATGGTAATGCCGTCCGACATTACATACGGATAATTGGCATTACCGGAAGCGTTGATGCTGCCGGGGAGCGGACGCCCGTTACTCCATTCGTTCAGCAACTTATTCTTTGAGAATATATCTAAATTTCCTCTTTCGCCCTTCTCGCTGTAATAGATTTTATTTCCGATTTCAGTTTCGTAGACAGTTCCTTCATGATTTCCTTCTGTTTGAAAGAAATCGTTGAACGTGAATAGCTTACCCGATTCTTCGCTGATTTTATAAGCATTCAGAAAAGTTGTTTTATCTACAACGAAGCTGTCGATAATGCAAACGTTCTCTACGCCTTTCAGCATGCGCAGGTCGACCTTACTCTTTTCTAACAACTCCTCAGCTTCTTCTGTCGGTCTTTTGCGCTTCTTCAGGTCGGCGATGTATTCTTCAAAACATTCTACCGCTTCTTCAAAGCGATATGTTTCATTGTAAGCCTGCCCCAAGTATAGCTGGCCGCTGGCAACGCGTTTCTTTACTGCCATTTCGAGCGGTTTTACCGCTTCCTCGGCTTCTCCGGTTTTCAGGCAACATACGCCGTACCAATAATTATAATTTCCGTTGGAAGGTTGGGATTTTGCATACTTTTTGAATACAGGCTTGGCTTTTTCATAATCACCTTTTGTAAATAAGGTGCGTGCCTGTTCCAGTGTTTGCGCAGAAACTTCACAGAGGAAGAGACTGCAAAATAAAAATAGAATATATTTTCCTTTCATCGTTATTTATCGTTTATGAGTGACGGATTGTTTGAAAGTACTGCTACTTCCGGGCATCTGTCAATTTTTCAATTGTTCAAAAGTACAAATTTATTAGAAATAAACCCTTTTTCAGAGATTCTATTATGTTAATTCTTCTTTAAATCATTCTTTTCGCTTACTTTTGCAGCCGATTTTTGAAGATATGGCACAATTTACAGAAGAAGAGAAAACCATTCGCCGCATTGATAGACGGTTCAACAAAGGAGTGGTGCAATATGGGCTGATAGAAGAAGGGGATAAAATCCTTATCGGACTGTCGGGTGGGAAAGATTCGTTGGCGCTTGTAGAACTGTTGGGCAAACGCGCACGTATCTACAAGCCTCGTTTCTCTGTCGTTGCCGTCCATGTGGTGATGAAGAATATTCCTTATCAAAGTGATAATGAGTATCTGAAAACGCATTGCGAAGCGTATGGAGTACCTTTTCTCCAATACGAAACTTCATTTGACCCCTCTACGGATACGCGCAAGTCTCCCTGTTTCCTTTGTTCGTGGAATCGTCGGAAAGCCTTGTTTACGGTTGCCAAGGAACAAGGGTGCAATAAAATAGCTTTGGGACATCATATGGATGACATTCTGGAAACTTTGCTGATGAATATCACTTATCAGGGTGCGTTCAGCACTATGCCGCCCCGGTTGGTGATGAAGAAGTTTGATATGACAATCATCCGTCCGATGTGCATGGTTCACGAATCGGATTTGATAGAATTGGCGGCTTTGCATGGCTATCGGAAGCAAGTGAAAAACTGTCCTTACGAATCGCAATCCAGCCGGAGTGATATGAAAGGTGTTTTGCGACAACTGGAAGCGATGAATCCGGAAGCCCGGTACAGCCTTTGGGGAAGCATGACGAATGTACAGGAAGAATTATTACCGGATAAAATAGCTTATTAAATAGATAAATTTGAATAGATTGTTATGAAAGGAATATATACTATTTTGTTGCTCATCGTGTCTAATGTTTTTATGACATTTGCTTGGTACGGACATCTGAAAATGAAACAGGAATATAGCTGGTTCGCAGCTCTTCCGTTGATAGGTGTGATTACTTTCAGTTGGGCGATCGCTTTCTTTGAGTACTCATGTCAAATACCTGCGAACCGCATCGGATTTATCGGTAACGGCGGCCCTTTTTCATTGATGCAGTTGAAGGTGATTCAGGAAGTGATAGCTCTTGTTGTCTTTATGGTATTTACAACGTTTTTTTTAAAAGGGGAAGCGTTGCATTGGAATCATTTGGCGGCGTTCGTTTGTTTGATTGCGGCGGTGTATTTTGTGTTTATGAAATAAAATCTTCTAAGGAATATAAGATTATAGGATAAGTGCTATACTTTGTTAGCCTTATCCTATTTTTAATTACTTGATAGATTTAAAAACCTTATCAATACACCGTTTCTTTTGCTCCATGTTTGGATGAACATAGAGATTTAATGTAGTGGTGATATCTGAATGTCCAAGTATTACACTTACAGTTTTGTAGTCGCAGTTGCTTTCAATACAACGTGTAGCGAAGCTGTGACGTAGTCCGTGAAATTTCAGCGGGGGAATATTGAGTTGTTCCATCATTCGTTTATAATAGTTGCGATAGGTGCGTGGTTCGGTTGGTTTCTCTTCATTAGTAAGTACATAGAACTTGCCGTTTACGATTTTTTTCAATGGGCGTAGCATCTTTAATAATTCCCTGTTCATAGGAATATCACGAATTGAATTCTGAGTTTTAGGTGTGCCGATAATAATTTCCGTATGTCTTTTCTCACCATCCAATATGTAAATTCGTTCAATGGTTTTTCGAATACATATTACTCCATTGACAATATCTACATCATCCCAAGTCAGTGCGCAGATTTCACCTATTCTCATTCCTGTGGTCAGACAAATATAGATGCCTAAATTTCGGAAAGTGAAGTGTTCACTTATATACTGCAATATTGCTTTGTGATTAGCGATGTTGAGTACATTTAGTTGTTTGTTTTCCTGTGGTGTCGGGAATTTGATGCACCAATCCTGATGGGACAATATACCAAGTTTTACTCCAAACTTCATTACCATTTTTAGTACAATGAGTATATCCTTTACACTTTTTGTGCTTAGTCCTTTCTGAAGTTTCTGTAAGACAAACTCTTGTACTTCGTTTTCGAGTAACTCATACTTATTCCCAAACATAGGAAGTATGTGATTTTCTAAGATTAGGGCATACGCTGAATATGTTGAGCTTTTCACATATTTACGTTTGTCTTCTTTCCACATAATGGTAATTTCTTTAATTGTTTTCTTTGCTGTCATGCTTTCATAATTTAAATAGATTAATATTCTTGTAAGATAAGGATTAAGGATTTTATGAAGGGATATTTCCTTTTTTGTTTTTGATTTTTTAGATGTTCCAAATTTGAGATTCCCGGAGTTTAAGGGGGAATGGAAAACTGCAATCTTGGGTGATATAGTTAAAAGTATTTCTTCTGGAAAAACTAAACCTTCTGAAGGAGAATATAACCTATATGGCTCAACGGGGATTATCGGAAGAACCCCAAAGCCCGATTATAAAGGTGAAATGCTTCTAGTCGCTCGTGTTGGCGCTAATGCTGGATATTTGCAATTGATAAATGAACAATGTGGAATAACTGATAATACTTTGATAGTTGTTCCTACTGATGTACCTACAAAGTATTTATATTATTTTCTTCTGCATTTAAATCTTAACAGATTAGTCTTTGGGTCTGGGCAACCTTTGATTACAGGAGGAATGTTAAAGAAAATAAAAGTACAGATTGGAACGAAAAAAGAGCAAGATAAAATATCTAACCTTTTGTCTTTACTGGATGAACGCATCACTACCCAAAACAAAATCATTGAGGATTTGAAAGTATTACAAAATACGCTAATTGATTATTATTATCATCAAAGGCACGATAAAAATGTATTATTGTTTGATTGTATATCGCAAACATCCGAAAGAAATAAAAAAAACAACGCATTTCCTGTATTATCTGTGAGTAACAAATATGGGTTTATCCAACAAATAGAGCAATTTGAAAATAGAAAGGTAGCTAGCGAGGATATTTCAAATTATAAAATAGTTAGAAAAAATGACTTCGCATATAATCCTGCAAGAATAAATGTGGGTTCCATTGCCAAATTAATAAAATATAGCAATGGTATAGTTAGTCCGATGTATATTTGCTTCCGAGCGAAAGATAATTTTTTGCCCGATTTCTTGGAATTTTATTTCAAATCAAAGCAATTCAAAAATGAAGTCCTAAAAAGGCTTGAAGGTAGCGTAAGGCAATGTTTGCCTTTCGAGGGTTTATGTGATATTCCAGTTGTTTTCCCACCAAAAGAGAAACAAAAAGATATAATTACACAGCTAAGTGCAATTCAAACAAAAATAGAAATAGAAACTACCATTAAAGAATTACTGTTAAAACAAAAACAGCACTTACTTCGTCAGATGTTTATATGAACATTTGGCGGAGCATATACTTCTTTTGTGAAGAATATAAATCACAAAGCGAAATATTGCTTTCTATCAAAGAATCTAATGATGTGAGAAGTTTTGTACAATGATTCATCGTTGATTTTTCTGGGATTGGAAACGACATACGAAGTATATCTTCACCATTAAGATTCGCTATTGCCCCATTACCGCCTTGCAGAGAATTCAATATATACCTACGGTATCTGCTAGCCTGAAATAACCATTTCACAATAGGCTCTTTGGAACGATAGATACCGCAAAAAGCACCAACCGTAATAGGGGATAAGCACTCTCCATCATAATAAGATGATTTTCCAACTAAAGAAGTACTACCATTTGCCATGCAAATAACAATATCTCCACTTTGTAATTGTTGCTCGGCAGACATTTGCTTGCGTACAAACACAACGTCATTATTATAATCAAGTGAACTTCCGTTGACAATATTGTTAGACCGTATAACAAGTATGCCATCTTGTTCAACAACATCATTACTACTGTATGTTAGCCCACGAATATACGAGCCTACATCTCTAAGTAACATTTCATTAGAACGAACACTACTTAATAGACTTTCAATAATTGCGCACTTTAGTTTTTTCAAATCCTCAATGATATTAATTAATGAAATAAAGTTTCCAAAGATAACGAATAATATCCAAATACTCGGAGGTGATCCTAAAACTTTTTTGTTCTTGAATAATGTACTTTATTTTTATAAACCGTTCTCCACTCTCTTCACCTAAAGCTTATCCGTTCATTCACAACTACTTCCTGTGAATGAACGGCACTATTTTCACTCTTCACCATCCTTCACCCTCTTCACCAAATACACATTCCCCAATCTCGTATGCTGTCGGCTGATACTTGCCGCAGTCAGAACTTGTGCCAACTGGATAGGAGTACAGCTACGCAATATAGCCGGAAATCTCTTTTTCAATTCCTGATGGATAATAGCGGCGGAGAGCGACAGGCAATCCGGTTCATCCAACGTGGCAGGCGCGTATGTGTTGCGTACAATGTCTTCTATGGGGTTGACATGATAATATGCGACGTTATGACGTTGCAAGGCATGTTCTTCTTCTTTGCTGAACCAGTGGCGGGCGCCTGCAAGCAGTTCCTCTTTCAGTTGGGCATAGATTTGTGAATGTTCTATTCGGGTGCAGTCGATATCAGGTTCCGCTGCAATACAGATGAATCGGCGGCTGCCTGTCGGGTCGCGGAGCAGGTCGGTGCGGTTGCTGGTTCCGATGAAAGAGGCAATACGGGGGAGTGGCCGGAAATTTTTCTGATAGGCTTTGCAGATGTTGAGGCTGGACATTTGCATCAGATTTTTCAGTAACGGCATCTTTTGTGCTCCGTATTTGTCAAATTCATCCATATTGAGCAACCCCATCTCGGCAAGGAGACGTTCGGGATTGCCCTGTGCGGTGAGTTTCAGATTGTCAGAATAATAATGGGCTAGTTGTGGCGGCATCAGCATGCGGCAGAAAGTGGACTTATGGCGTCCTTGCTCTTCGCTGATAAGTATCGGGGCTACGCTGTTGGCTTGTGTCTGATTCACTCCCAGCCATTGGGCGGCAAGTCCGAGCATCCAGGTATGGAAACTTTTTATCCATAACGGAGCGTCGGATACCCGTTTCGCTAAAGGCTTTAACCGATCCGTTCCGTCCCATGTCGGTAGTTCGTTCATGTAGAGCCGGAAAGGGTGGTAGCTTTCCACTTGGGTGGAGTAGATGTATCTTTGAAGGTCTTTGTCCCAGCAGTTGATGCCCTCTTTGTGAGCTTCCAGGCAGAAAGAGTTCAGTTCCCGCCTGTCTATGCGACAAAAAGAGACATCCCGTTGACCGGATGGCCGGAATTCAGTTTCTTCGGTCAGCAGGTTGTAACGGAAGTCATATCGTGCTTTCAAAAAGTCAATCACTTGTTGCGTGAGAAGGACGGGGTGTTTTTGTACTTCCTGCTTATTTCCTTCTAGCCCGTGCGTTTCCTGCATTTTCGG
>OJJH01000392.1_pt1 | contig 14232 bp, 17 predicted proteins | sample 1596251 | NCBI WGS metagenome assembly OJJH01 (sample SAMEA4350153, study PRJEB24818) | metagenome | biome: human; feature: gut; material: faeces | place: Denmark | collected 2013-09
GGATAAATAATTACTATGTTACTACATGTACTACAATCCGTTGAAAAAGAAACAGATAGATGTAGTAATGTCCTGTGCTTCTTCTTACTCGCTTCTTGCTTCATTATTACTATCGTTAAATTTAAAAATAAAAATCATGACCTACAAGGAAGCCAACAATATCAGTATCAAAGATTACCTGAACTCTTTGGGAATCCAACCCGTCACGGAAAAAGGAAGCTACGGCATGTATCGCAGCCCCTTACGGGAGGACAACACGCCAAGTTTCAAGGTGGATTATAACGCCAATCTATGGTGTGACTACGGAACTGGTGAGGGCGGGACGCTCATCGACCTTGTGATGAAGCAGCACGAGTGCAACGCCTACGGTGCTATCTGCCGACTGGAACAGGGTGATACCGCCTCTTTTTCCTTTCACGGGAAAGACCTGCCCGAAAGGGACACGAAAAGGCAAGCAGCCAGCCCGATAGATATACGCAGAATACAGCCGTTACAGAATCCGGCACTCATACGCTATTTGCAGGAAAGGGGGATTTCTCCCGGAACGGCATCCCCATACGTGCAGGAAATGTATTACCGCGTCGGTGGAAAGCCTTATTTTGCGCTGGCATTCAGGAATGATTCAGGAGGTTATGAACTCCGCAATCCCCGTTTCAAGGGCAGCACATCGAAAGACATCACCCATATACGGCAGCAGGGAGAGCCGAGAGATACCTGTTTCGTGTTCGAGGGATTTTTGGATTTCCTCTCGTTCCTCACTATCCGGCAACAGAAAAGCCCGGATATGCCCTGCACCGACTGGCAAGACTACGTTATTCTGAACTCCACCGCCAACACGGATAAAGCCTTATATCCGTTGGCTGATTACGGGCATATACATTGTATGCTTGACAATGACGAAGCCGGGAGGAAAGCGGTTGAAGCCATAAGGCAGGAATACAAATGGTGTGTACGTGACGCATCACACCTGTACAGCGGTCACAATGACCTGAACGACTATTTGCGTAGCCTTAAAGTGAAACAATCCCAAGACTTGACAGTTACCGACAAGCCCCAGCCGGAGCAGGATAACAGACAAAATCCGGGTGAAAAAAGAAAGAGAGGGCTAAGGATGTGACCTGCAAGACTGGCAGCATGAACAGACGGCAGGCTGTGTGATTAGGGAGAGCAAGGTTATGTTTCGGTTTACCGAAACACCTTGCTTTGCCTGACAGCAAAGAAAATTTCTCCTGTTGGTCGCAATTTTTAAGATACCACCTAAAAGCAAAAGCCTATGACAGAGATAAGGAACAAACCGGGAGGTCGCCCGGCAAAAAGCCGGATAGACAAGCAGAACCGGGTAGTCAGTACGAAGCTGACCGAGTTACAGTTCTACGCTATCAGGAAGCGAGCCACCGAAGCCGGGCTGCGTGTCAGCGAGTACGTCCGGCAGGCTGTCGTTTCGGCAGAGGTAACGCCCCGGCTGAACAGGCAGGATGCGGACACTATCCGCAAGCTGGCGGGCGAAGCCAACAACATCAACCAGTTAGCGCACCGGGCGAATGCCGGAGGGTTCGCACTGGTGGCGGTGGAACTGGTGAAACTCAAAAACAGGATTGTCGAAATCATTAACCAGTTGTCGGATGATTGGAAAAATAAAAAAGGGAAGCGGATTTAAAGGCTGCGTGAACTATGTACTCAGCAAGGAACAGGCTGCTTTGCTCCATGCGGAGGGAGTGTTGACAGAAAGCAACCGGGACATCATACGCAGTTTCATACTGCAAGCCGGGATGAACCCCGACCTGAAAAAGCCTGTCGGACATATTGCGCTAAGCTATTCCCCGGTGGACGCACCCAAGCTGACAGACGGGAAAATGATACAGCTTGCGCAGGAGTACATGCGTGAAATGAAAATCACCGATACGCAGTACATCATCGTGCGCCACCAAGACCGGGAACATCCGCACGTGCATATCGTGTTCAACCGCATAGACAACAACGGAAAGACCATTTCGGACAGGAACGACATGTACCGCAACGAGCAGGTATGCAAGAAGCTGAAAGTCAAACACGGGCTTTATTTCGCTAAAGGCAAGGAGCATGTAAAGCAACACCGTTTGAGAGAACCGGACAAATCCAAATACGAGATTTACAATGCCGTAAAGGATGAAATCAGGAAGTCCAAGAACTGGCAGCAGTTACAAACCCGGCTGGCGGAAAAGGGTATCGGGATTCATTTCAAGCACAGGGGACAGACTGGCGAAGTGCAGGGTATATCCTTTTCCAAAGGTGAATACACGTTCAAGGGTTCGGAGATAGACCACAGTTTCAGTTTCTCCAAACTGGATAAGTGCTTTGGGGATGCAGAACTGAACACTGCCCGAAACAACCGACAGATGATTTCCGCACCTGTTCAGGAGCCAGCGCAAACACCGGGCAAAGCTGACAGTCCGTTACTGGCAGGCTTGGGCGGTCTGTTCTCCGCTTCATCCTCTCCGGCTGATGAAACGTCCGACAATCCCGGTGAAAGAAAAAAGAAGAAAAAGAAACGGCACTTAAAATTATAGGAATATGGAAGATAACTTAATTTTGGAGGGGCTTCTCTCTATGGTCACGGAACTGAAAGAACGGCAGGAGAAGCAGGTCACGCCTGCCAGCCGGGAGGAAACGATTAACCGACTGGATGTTATCGAACAGCGCATTTCGGATATGCAGGGCAAATCCGGCATCCCTGAAAATACGGTGCAGGAGATTCTAAACCAAATCGGCAGTATCAGAAAAGGGCAGTCCGAGAACCCAAAACAAGACCTTGAAGATATAAAGGGGCTTATCGTGACCTCGCACCGATATTTCAAGGAACGGTTAAAGGTGTTGTTCCCGGCTGATGATACAACGCCCGGGGAAACAACGCCCGTTTCATGGTACGGCAAACTGACATACCGGGTAACTCCCTATTTGAAACCTAAGTTCTTTCTTCTTTCAGCAGGGATAATCATTTGTCTTGTGTCGCTTGTGTTGAATGTACGTTTTGTACAAAAAATGCAACGGTTACAGGACAATGATATGAAATACCGCTATATCCTGATGAAAGGAAAAGCAGACGGCAGCAGCCTTGATTTGCTGGAAACGAAGTTCAGCCGGGAACGGGATAACGCTTTCATCCGAAGCCTGACCGATTCGGTGAAAGGCTTTGAATACCGTAGCAGGAAACAGGCGGAAGCGTTGGAACGGGCAAGGCTGTTAAACGAGCAAGCCGAGCAGCTAAAGGAGCAAGCCGATAAGTTGGGCAAGCCATAAACCAAAGCAAAGCCGGAGCAGAACCGCCCCGGCTTTTTAATTCACTTCTTTTTCTTCGTACAGTGTTCTTTCTCGAACTGGCGTAGCGTGGTAATACTGAACCTTTCTTTGATGAACTCCCTTACATCGGAAGCCTTGTAATACACTTTTCCGCTGATAGTGAAGTATGGCAGCGCACCGATAGCCCGGTAGCGTTGCAGGGTTTTGATACTAACTTTGAACAACAGGCATAAGTCCTGATTATCCAGCAGGTTATCATCTTCGGGCAGTACCCTGTCTGCATTGCGTAGTACCCGTACATCCTTACAAAGTTCTTCCAGTTTGGCGTACAGCTTCTGCATCCATTCACCAAATTCGTCATTCTCTATATACATAATTGCTTCATGTTTCAGGTTATACATTCTTATTTGTCAATCGATTGATGAAGCAAAGTTCTAAAAATGGATGCAAAGAAATTACAGGGGAACTAATGGAATCCCCTATAAATAAACTATAAGTTGCTGATTATCTATATCCTTTCTTGTCATGTTCTTTTCGGATAAGGTCAGCCAGTCCATTAAGAAATTCGGTGAGTTTGCCCGGTTTTCGTTTTATCACGTCCTCATGTTTTTGGTAACAGTCGCCTATCTTGATATTGAACAGCCATTCAAAGGCTTTCGTCAAGTCCACCAAATAGGCGGGTTTGCCGTTCTGATACACGATGTCTTTGGAGAGGAACAGACCGCTTACCATTTCCATGATGTTGATAAGGGTTGTCTTGTCAGCGAGAAAGAGAGGGGAAAGAGATTGATTATTAGTACGTTGTTGTAGCCGTTCCGGGTACTTGATACGCCATTCGATAAGGCGTATTTCGGTGTTTAAAAGTCCTATCGCTTCATCAATTAAATGCAAATAGGGCATTTTTTTCTTGCTCAAACCGTACACGATACGATTTAAGACGGTGTAAGCCAAAGGAGAAATAACGCAGTAATACGCTGTAATCCTGTTCATTGATACTAAAATTGGCTACATGGGTAGCCAATTCCTCGATAGCTTCTACAAACTCTGATTCAGAAACTTCATACTGCGAGTATTCCGATAATAATCGGAAAAGTCTCTGTTGTAATATGTGCTTATTGTTCATTGTATATATATTTTTAATTTAAGAACTATCTATCTAAAAGAATCTTACTTTCAGAAAGAGATAAAACTTAATCTTCAACTTTTTCATTATAATACTTTAGAAAATTAACTACACCTGTATCTTTTAATAGTTTTTGATTTTCAATAAAGTTCTGTCCGTATTTTAGCCAACTTTTGGTAAATCTTTTAAGTTTGGCACATGGAAAATCAGAGCATTGAAAACAATGTGTTATCCCTTTTTCCACACAACATAAATGGAATGTTTTACATTTTTCGCATCGAGAGCTATTCAGTTCTGCTCCTTTGCAGGGGCTTTTTTCTCTTGTATATGCAGGGCAACCACCACAAAATACACCACAAGCAGGAATACGACCGTTATATGATTTCATTTGGTCAGTTTCTTTGCCATCCAAAAATTGGTGAGAGAAAGCTGATTGGCTTTGCGTTTTTGTTCTTTCTCTACTATATAATCTCTTTTCTCAAAGAATGGACGGGCGGTTAAACTTACTTCTGATGTAATCCGTGTGATACCATTCGTGGTAGCATATCGCTCTATCTCTTTTAATAGTAGGGTAGCGATACCTTGACCCTGAAAATCCTTATGAACAAACATAGAATGCAAATAACCTTGTTGAGTAATGGATGAAAAGCCGACAATCTGTGACTGTTGATTAGTGGCTACAATAAAATAATGTGTTTTAATCATTCCTTTTATATGGGAAAGGTCGTTTCCACACGATGCCCAATCTTCCACTTCTGCTTTTGAATAATCACGCTTGTTTATATTGAGGACTGTATCTTGAAATAAATCTTTGATTTCAAGGGCATCAGACGGTTGGGCAATTCTAATTGTAAAATCTTTATCCATGTATTGTAAAATTAGTCATTTGTTTATATACCTTTTATCATAGGAATACTTTTTTTGTAGTTCCCTAAAGATACGTTCCAAATCATATCCATGCGGATTGGAAATTTGGAAACATCCGCTTTCTATGGGGCTATTAACCTGAGGGGCAGTTATCACCGTGTCCTTGAAAACGAAAGCAATGTACTTTCCTACACTCTTTGTTGTGGCTTCTCTCCATATAGGCAATTTATCTTGGAGGAAGACACCGGTAATGACCGAGCGTCCAAAAGCATCAGTTTCCAAACGTAAAGTATCGAAATCCTTAACAGTAAGGAAAGGTGTTTGTGAAAGGCTGTCTGTAGTCTGTGATGTTACGTAGTACCAGCCGTTTATCCGGTGAAAGGATTTTGTCTGTATACAAGCTGTCATTAGTAGGCAGAAAAAGAGAATTGTTAAAATCTTCATATCCGCTATTTTTAGGTTAATACATCTTCTCCAACGTCCACACCATCTTATTGGGATTATAGGCTTCCATTACGAGGTGTGTTCCTGTGTATTCCAGCACTGTCCACGGACCTGCTATGCTGTCGAACGTGATGATTTTTCCATTTACTTGATAAGTAAAATCTGTGTTCCACATATATCCGTCTTCTTCGTTCGTCCTTGTATAAATGCCTTCTGATTCGTTGGTAAACTGAAGAATGGATTGTTTTGTGTACTCTATCTCATCTTCGATATTGTACACGGTCATTTGCGCTTGCCAAGTAGTTTGCTTCAAGGTTTCGGGGGTGAAGACAGAAGTAGGGGCATCATCGTTACTACAATTTGTCAGACATAACATGGCGCAAATAATGAATGTGGAAAGCACCATACATAAAGTAATTTTCTTTTTCATCTTATCTCTATTTTAAGTGATTGACAATAATTATATATTTCTCTTCATAGGGATACTAACAATACCTTTATTAATCTCTTTTTCACCCACTTTTTTGAAGCCTAAAGATGTATAAAAAGTTTCTGCATAGGTTGAAGAATTAACTGTTATATAAGTGAAATTACAATTGCTCATCATATAGTCAAATAGCGATTTCCCTATTCTTTGCCGATGATAGTGTGGCAAGACAAAGAAGAGGGATATATGTTGCCTTTCCTGATGTACACCGATTATTCCTATCAATAAATGATTGTCAAAAGCACCATATATGTCAAGTGTATTCATCAACGATGTGTCATACACGAAACTTTTAAAGGTTTCAATACCTTCTTGGGTGAAATCATTCCTGCCACATTCCATATATACTTGATAGGACAAATCAGCCGCATTATTATATTCTTCTTGTGTTAATTTACGTATCATATCAATGTTATTAAATCATGAATGCAAAATACGGAAGAATAAAGAAAAAAGGTCTTGACAATTGTCAAGACCCCGGTATAATGGATGTTAAAAGATTGGCTATTTCTCCAGTTTGCGGCGTATGCGACTAACTGTTTCAGGAGTAACTCCTAAGAAAGAAGCTATACTTTTCAAGGGTACAGTATCTTTAAGGTCAGGACAACGTTTCATTAGTCTTTGATATCGTATTTCAGGTGTACAATACGAATCGAGCAATCGTTCATACACCATTTCATATAGATTTTCAGCTACATATCTTCCTAATCGTTGAGTTTCCATATTCGTTTCCCAACATTCTATAATATCATGGCGTGATATTTCATAAACAGAACAGTCTGTTAACGCTTGAATGCTCACTGCTGACAGACAACTTTTCATAAAAGAAGAATAGTCACATACAAATTCATCGGTAAAAGCATATCCTACAATGTGCTCTTCTCCTTCTTCGTCAATATGCGTATATTGAAATGTGCCATGTTTTACCCATCCAGCAAAACGTTCCACCTCATTTTGCCGGATAAAGAAATCTTTCTTATGGTAAGTACGCAATATCCCTTTTCTCGCAAATAAATCTTTTACATGGGAATAGTCCAAATTATTGAGATAAGAATTAAATTCTTTCATGCTTGATATTGTTAGGGGATGAAGTTTTTACTAATTGTTCAGACAAAACTACAAATTTATTACAGTTTTACAAAGACATTATTGGCATTTAAAGGTATATAACTATTTTTGTAGCAGAGTATTGAACAGCAGAAACATAAGGCAAATAAAAGAATTTCGCTCATTTCTATATCGTTACCCATTATTCTATACACTTCTTATAAATATCTGTTATTCAATAGATAATATTCTTGTTTTCGTCTTACGAAAACGAGAATGTAGCATTTGAAAATATATAAATGCTAAAAAAACTTCTTGGAGATTTGATAATTCCAAATAAATATCTACCTTTGCACACAGAAATCGAACCTAAGACACAAAATAGTGTTGAATGGTGTAAAGTTGTGAAAACCTTATTCAAGGGACTAACATCGTAATAAAGATATAACTTATTGAGAGATAGTGTCATACAAACCGATTTTCGGTTGCTGGTGGCACCACTCGTAAGCAAAGTATCGGAATGTAGCGCAGTTGGTAGCGCACTACGTTCGGGACGTAGGGGTCGGGCGTTCGAGTCGCCTCATTCCGACACAAAAAAGGTCTGATTCTCAAAAGGAGTTAGACCTTTTTTGTTACATTCTCAATCCCCCAAACAACATTATTCTAATCCGATTCTATTATGCTTGACATCATACTGATCATATTAGGAAGTCTATGCCTCATAGTAGGCTTATTGGGATGTATCCTCCCTATAATTCCCGGACCGCCCATTTCATACGCCGGTTTGTTATTACTCCATATTACAGATAAGGCGCAATTTTCTACATCGCAATTACTGATTTGGTTATTTCTGGTAGTGATAGTGCAAGTATTGGACTACTTCACTCCCATGATTGGAAGCAAATACAGCGGAGGAAGTAAATGGGGCAGTTGGGGCTGCCTGATAGGTTCAATCGTCGGAATCATCTTTCTTGGCCCGTGGGGAATTGTTATCGGTCCTTTTGGAGGAGCTTTCATCGGAGAACTCTTGGGAGACAGAAGTGCAAGGGATGCCCTAAAATCAGGTATTGGAGCACTGATTGGTTTTCTGTTAGGGACAGTGTTTAAGGTAGTAGTTTGTGGATACTTCGTGTGGTGTTTCGTAAAGGCATTGATATAATTTCACCACAGAGTGACACAGAGTCCCACAGAGTTCTGATTTCAAATTAAACTCTGTGGGACTCTGTGTCACTCTGTGGTGATTATACTATTATCGTTGTAATGTAATTCCCATCAACCCAATCACCACATCATTAGAAAGAGTTTCAAGAACGAGGTGGGAAAGTTTCTTATCAGGATTCAAGGGCATTTCAAGCAATATGGCAGCACCACCATCCAATTCACGGGAGGCACCTGGAAAGCCTAATTCTTCTCCAAAGTTATTGCTGATCTCGCCCGTTTTAAGACGCAAGCGATAAAGCGCCGGAGCATGTCGGTTGAAAGCCAGACCATCTTCAAAGAAAATATGCTCAATGGGCGCCCAGTTATCGGGATTACGCAAAGCCATCTTATCGCAAGTACCATCTTTATAATAAACACGGATCAGCCCATTGTCAATATGGCACTGCATGTGATTGGTGCTACCTGCCATAAGTAAATAGGCACGGGATGCCTTTCCTTTGAGAGAGACCGTCAAACTATCCGGATAATTATCCCACAAGGATGTGAAAGCTATATTTTGGCCCTCAGCAGGAGTACGGAAAGGAACTCCCAGCTTAGTATTCAACACTCCCTTCTGAACGGAAGAGCGAAGTCCGGAATCATCAATATCCACCGTATGCAAAGGATGGCACCATTCACCGATACCTTGCTTGGGTATCTGCAAAGTGGTATATGGAGACCGAGGTGAAAGATACTCATTACGGAATATATCTGTAACGGCAGAATTGAATTGTTCATCCATTACAACCGGTTCACACTTAGAAGAATTGACTTTAGCGAAAGCGGAGAACTGAATAGAATCATCCTTATCTGCGGACAGCGGATTATCTACAGGAACCCACCATTTCATATCCCCTTGTTGCATCGGAACAAAACATACAGGAGCTTCAGCTGAAACAGCTTCTATCTGAGACTTTGTCGGACTACCAAGCACTTCCCCGCCCCATTCAATGCTAATTTCCACTTTTTCATCCGAAGAAGCAGGGACAACGACGGAAAGTATCGGACGGCTGATGGAGTTCTCTACCAATGTCCATGTTGCAGGCTTGCCATTGACTGTAAGCTTCGCCACTTCCGAGCGCTGAGCCGGAAACTGAAGTTCCAATGTACGTACCGCAGGTAATCGGTGGATGATTGCATAGGATGTTGCAGTTTCATTAGTATGCTTAAAGTCAAAATCAATATCCGGAGTATGCAGAGATGCAAAAGGCCAGGAGGAGGGTAAGCCGGGTTTCACCAGCAGGCGTCCGTTCATGGCATCAGGAAGGATACCATAGAGTCCTTGTATCAATACACGGGAAGCCACACCTATAGGATCCCCGAAATCACGGTAACACTCTCCACGAGCAGCATCATAAAAACTGATTTGCCCGAAGTTACCGGGGCTTTCACCCAGATACATGCCATCGAGGACAGAACTCTTGAGCAGATGAAAACCTGCATCCGCACGTCCTGCCTGGAAATAAGCAAGAGCAGTATGCATCACTTCGGCAAAAGCAACATTGTTGATACTCCAGGAATAAGGCAACCAGTTCGTAGTGGAGATAGTAGCATAACCTTCATCTTTCAAACCATCGCCATGAACGGGGATATGCGGTATTTCGCGATCCACATAACTGGTGGCAAGATAAGCTTGGAAAGGATCAGCGATGTCGCTATCCAATGCATGATAAATAGTCCATACACCGGGACTGGTATGCAGACGTTTATGCCCCATGAAATCCTGAAACTCAGCCCAATGTCCACGTTCGGGCATCCAAAGGCGGGCATTCAGAGCTTTCAGTATTCTGTCAGCTTCTTCACGATAGGGTGCAGGGTCTTCTCCAATCTTCTCGGCAATCATAGCTGCGAGGCGATTGGAACGATAGTTATAGGCAGAAGAATGAGTGACCGCACCACTATTATAATAAAGGGCATCACTTGCCCAGATGCAGGCATAGGCATCATAAAGTCCGTCATTATCGGGATCATAGTTTCGTTTTTCCCAGGCAAGGTGACGGGTCAGGACAGGCCACATACGGCGGGCGTATTCCAAATCACCGGTCCAGTTGAAATGCCACAAGAGTTCATCAATATAACAAAGATTCATGTCATAATGATGCATCTGATCGTTCCGACGGGGGTTACGGCAGATATAACCGTTACTATATTGGGGTGTTCCCCACTTCTTTTCGGAACGTGCCAAAGCAAGAGTTGAATCCTGTGCAGGGTGTGGAATCGTGTTCGGCACCTCTGTCACCTGACTGGCGGCATAAGCATTGAAGTGCGTACGGGCACGGTCGTGCCAACCTAAGGCATCACCGGTATAAGCAGCACGCCAGCCACTGAGAGGCATACGCCAGCCAATAGCACCATGCAGCCAGACTTCACCATCCCAGATGCCATCGGCAGCTACAGCAAGGGCACCACCCAGAGTATTAAAGTATGGATCGGGAGTTATGATCCTGATACGTGAGGCAAGATCGGCACGGGCTTGTTCAGACTTATTATAAAGGGCAATGCCTTCCTCCTGTGAAAGTGCTACTAAAGAATAGTCACGTACAAGTACATAAACATCCTGCCAGTCGAAAAGGGAGATACCCAATGATTGTAATTGTTGAGGTTGCTCGGGTGCATCAAAACAACCGGGAGGATCGGCCCCCATATCACCGTTACGACTCAATCTGTTCAGGCGAATTTCACTCAACATAGGGCGCAAAACCGCACCTACAGGCATATTTACGGGGGTAATCTTCCAAATGGCAGCATCCTCATCCGACAAAGCAAGAGCAGAGATTTGCAGCTCAGCATCTGTTCCCCAGGAGGGGTGCTTCAGACGATAGGAACGCCGTCCGGGAGTGTAACGAGACTCACACCAAGCGGTTTCTTCCAATGGAGTCACTGAACTATCAGCCAGTACGAGATGGAAATGTATATTCTTACTGTTGCGCTTTTCGTAGACAGCAAAAATAGGACGGTCACTCGTTTCCAGGCGGAAAGCGGTATGGCTGCCATAAAGGGCACGAGTATAGCGGTTCTTTCCATTGACACTTACAAAATCTTCACCGTCCGGGCGATATTGCAGGGTACGGGCAGCACCCCGCTTATGATCATTGTAAGAGGTGGATTCGATGCGGTCGCCGGCACTTTGCGGTTTATTACCGGTGGTATATTGCGCATAGGCGAAAGCTGGCAGCAAAGAGATGAGGATATAAAAAAATAGTTGTTTCATTACTGTAGGGTTATGAACTAAATGATAAATAATCTTTTAGACGCGGATGACACGGATGACGCGGATCTTTTTTTTATCCACGTTTATAGCGCAGCCTTTTAAATCCGCGTTATCCGTGTCATCCGCGTCTAAAAAATAATATACCGAATGGCGCTAATCACTTATCACCAAACACTAATCACTTTTATTCCTTTCTATACCGTTACGGCATCGGTTTCAAACCTTCCCAACGGACATCCCATGTTCCGTCCTGCGGGAAGCCCGGGTTCTTCACCTGGCAGCCATCCCAACCGGCACACATTAATGCTACGGCAGTCAGCAAGCCTCCATTACCGGGCAGGTAACAGCGCAGACGACCATCCTGGTAGTTATGTCCATTCTGCAAATACGTATTCGTGCGCTTATCCATCAGCAAGGCACCGACAGCTTTTTCCGGCTCGCCCAGACGAGTGGCATTCATGGCAGTCATCGGATAATCCCATCCCCAGGTCTTACCCCAGTTCCAGTTGTCCCACACCCAGTGCAGGGTATTCTTCATGTAGTCGTCACGAATGAGTTTATTCATCGGAAGAATACCTACAGACCCCAATACAGCCATGTGATCGCTGGTAAAACGAATATCTTTGTATGTATCAACAGCATCTTCAGAAGCAAGGTAAAGATGATCCTCATTATAGGCAAGCGGAGAAAGTTTATCAATCATCTCATCCCACTCCAGATTACGCTTCTCTCCGGCACGCTCGCGCCATTTCTGCGCAGTCTGCATGGCAAAGTGCCAGTAAGACAATTCGAAAGGCGGGTTGATGGTAGTAGCTGCACGCAGCGTCTCTTGTGCAGGAATAGCTCCCTTCAGAATGAAACGTCCGTGAAACTCATCATAAGTTGCAAAAGCATACATGAACTCGGCAGTTTCCTGCACCAGACGATTGTACTTCTTAATCACTTCATCCGAAGGATTGGCACGGTAGACAAGTTCTGCCAGATAGATAAAGTGCGGTTGTTGCCAGATCAGGAAAGAACCTACATTTGAGGGGGCTTCCGTACCACTGGGATCGGTCATTTTCATCCAGCGTACGCCGGGAAACCCTTGACGACGTGCTATTTCACGAGCAACAGGCTCTACAGTTTCGTACCAACCCAGTGTACGGTCCAGCAGATTGGCATGTCCCCAAAGAGGTTGCCATGCCTGATGCCACCAGATCATTTCGAGATGGAATTTACCAAACCAGGAGTTATAAGTCAAACCTGTTTCCTGCGGAGGTACACTTCCAGCCGACTGGATAGCAAGCAGATACTGACTCAACAACACGCGACGTTCCAATTCTTTGGCACGCGGATCCGTGCAATGAGAGAAGTCAACGGCAGCACCATTCTTCCAGAAATCCGTCCAGTATGTAGCACTGGCGGCAGCGGTTTCGGTGAAAGCGGGCAATGCTTTGTCATCGGCATAGACAGCAGGTTCACTTTCGAATACGGTTCCCTGAAAATTCGGTGTAAACAGGCAGGAAAAGGCCAGCATATCTTCTTCAGGAGTCAGTACGAAATAGTTCTTTGACTTCTCAGCCAGATTCGCCTTGCCTTCCCAACGGAGGGTTACGTAATAAGTTGTTTCGTCAAGTACACGCTTCAACAAAGCACTTTGAGCATCCTGGCGAACGATAGTTGTGGAATGTTTGTCGTTCGCATTCCAATTGCAGGCATCATCGGCATGTCCGCCTGTAGGATAAGGAAAACGCAAATTAACCCCCGCATGCGCACGACTGGTAACACAAGCAGAAATCATATCCTGGTTAGGATGGCAGACTGTCTGCACATCGAAAGCATTGCCATTCAACATGAAGTGGCTGGTGATTTCACCTTTCCACATATTCAGTGTCTGCTGAATCTCAGTAATATCAGAAGCTTTCACTCCCTCGCCCAGTTCGAGGCCTATAATGCCCAGATGCAGGCGATGCGGATTCACACGAAACCAATCGGAAGATTCTTTCTGACGGCCCGGTTCCTTGAACTGGCAGGCATAGAGTTCTTCGTGACCACGACCGAAGTCAAATGATTTCAGTGTTTCCTCATGCTTATATCCTTTAGGATTGGCAAATGAATGCCAGCCCCATTGGCTCTGTGTGCCCAAGGGTACACCTTTACTATACATGGCCGGAAATGTCTGCAAACCGGTAGCATCTACCGTGAACGCAAATTCACCGTTGCCGACACTAAGCGAAGCCAACGAATCGAATGAGGATACTTGGGGATTGTTACGGGCCACCAATGCTTCACGGTCTATCGGAGCTTGTTTCTCCGAACCACAAGCCGTCAGCACGAAAGCGGCGAGAAGGGAATGAAATACTTTTTTCATGGTATTCTTTATAACAGATAGTTAGATTAATAGCTGGGACAAAAATAGCAGTTCCTGGTAAAGCAGGCGGTGCAGGGTTTGACGGAAATGATAAGGAAAATGATAATTTAGCGGCGAGGGAATGGGTACGCGGACTACGCGGATAAGGCGGACGAACGCGGACTTTAATCTTTTAGACGCGGATGACACGGATGACGCGGATTTTTAAAGCTGCGCTATACATA
>OJJH01000394.1_pt1 | contig 14062 bp, 11 predicted proteins | sample 1596251 | NCBI WGS metagenome assembly OJJH01 (sample SAMEA4350153, study PRJEB24818) | metagenome | biome: human; feature: gut; material: faeces | place: Denmark | collected 2013-09
CTCCTTCCATTAAGGTATATTCGCGATGCAAGTCGTTGTACTTCACGAGCTTTTTCCAGCTAATATCCAGTTCCTTGCCCAAGTCCTGGAAAGTGTCCCCACTACGGGCAACGACATAAGCTATGTCATTGGCAATGTAAATCTGATGCGGATTCATCAGCCAGGGATTCTTTCTCAGTTTACGTTCTGAATAGACACCCTTGCGGTCATATTTATACAAGTCGTAGTCTTCAATAATCGTAATCAGACGATTGGCATAGGAAGGATCGGTGGCATAACCTGCTTTTTTCAGTCCACGCGCCCAGCCTTTATAGTCGGTTATATCCAATTTGAAAAGAAAAGCATAACGGGCACCTCTTTTGAGAAAGTCGGAATGGTCTTCGTAAGAGTCACGCGGATGTTTATAGGCACGGAAACATTCGTTGCGCGCGTCATCGTCGTGACGCACCGTACGTCCCCGCCAGCTACTGCCACATTTGATGCCGAAATGGTTATTGCTCTTTCGTGCCAACTGGCTATATCCGGCACCGCTTTCCAGCAGTCCCTGCGCCAACGTGATACTGGCGGGAATCTTATGAAGTTTCATTTGTTCGACAGCCAAGTCACTATACTTATTTATATATTCGGTATAACGGGCATTCCGTTTCTGTGCTTGCACTCCTGCGGCAAAAAAGAATACGACAGTCAAAAAGACAAGCCTATGCAATTTATTCTCCATTTTCATTCGGATGAGGATTATAGGACACAAAAATCTGAAAAATAATTGGGATTATCAATCTCTTTCCTAACTTTGTAACATTAATTGTAGAAACAAATACCTCAACGCATATGAAAGACCTCATAATTACCGCAGTTATCAAAGTATATCAATATAATGAGTTGAATGAGGCCGACCAGGCACTTATGAAAACAGCCATGGATGCAACAGCACGCAGCTATGCTCCTTATTCTCATTTCTCGGTGGGTGCCGCCGCGCTATTAGGCAACGGAACCGTTGTGACAGGAACGAATCAGGAAAATGCCGCCTATCCGTCGGGACTTTGTGCAGAACGCACAACTCTGTTCTACGCCAATTCCCGGTATCCCGAACAGCCGGTCGTTACTCTTGCCATTGCCGCAAGAACGGAAAAGGATTTTATTGACAAGCCGATTCCCCCCTGCGGTGCTTGCCGTCAAGTGATTCTGGAAACGGAAAAACGATACGGACAGCCTATCCGTATCTTGCTTTACGGCAAGGAATGTATTTACGAAATAAAAAGTATAGGCGATTTACTGCCACTATCATTTGATGCATCAGCAATGGAGGACTAACTATGCTACAACAATATCACACAAAACTAAAAGGAACACTCGCGCTTACAGATTCTTATCTGACAGAGAAAGCATTGCAAAAAGAAAAAGGGCTATATAAGTTCATATGGGTACGCAACGGAAGCATCACGGTCGAGATAGACCATCAGGAGATGGTGCTTGCCAAAGATGAAGTAATTTCACTGACCCACCTGCAACATCTCGAATTTAAATCAATTGACGGAGAATACCTGACTTTGCTGTTCAACAGTAATTTCTACTGTATCTACGGAAACGACCATGAAGTATCATGCAGCGGTTTCCTCTTCAATGGTTCGTCCCATCTTATCCGTTTCACGCTGAACGAGAAAGAGCGCATCGAACTGGATACCATCGCAGCAGCATTAGAAAACGAGTTCACCGTTTCCGACAGTTTGCAAGAAGAAATGCTGCGCATATTGCTGAAGCGGTTCATCATCCAGTGTACCCGGATTGCACGCCATCGCATGAATATTACCCGCGAAAAAGAATCCGGTTTCGAGATTGTACGCCAATACTATAACCTGGTTGACGAACATTACCGGACAAAGAAGCAGGTACAGGATTATGCCGATATGCTGCACAAATCACCCAAGACACTATCAAATATCTTTTCGACTTGCAAACTGCCCTCTCCGCTCCGCGTGATTCACGAACGGGTGGAAGCGGAAGCCAAACGTCTCTTGCTTTACAGTAACAAAAGCGCCAAGGAAATTGCTGATATTCTAGGATTCGAAGACCAGGCTTCCTTCAGCCGTTTCTTTAAAAATATGACCGGACAGAGTGCCGGACAGTTCAGAAATACACAAGAAGGGAAGAATTGATAAGGGATACGGAAGTATTGCCATTTTGGGGGTATCGGAAAAGCACGACCTTTGCGGTGTAAGTTAAACCAATTAAAACCCTACAAAATGAGAGAGAAATTTATCGCTTTACTGACCTTCACTTCAAGTCTGAAAAGTTTCGGTATCAAGTTTATCCGAGTAGCTATCCTGGTGGTATTCGTATGGATAGGCGGATTGAAGTATTTCCATTATGAAGCCGACGGGATTGTTCCGTTTGTAGCCAACAGTCCGTTCATGAGTTTCTTCTATGCCAAAGGAGCTCCCGAATACAAGGAACACAAAAATGCGGAAGGCGCTTTTGTACCGGAAAATCGCGCATGGCATGAAGCAAACAATACATACACTTTCTCTTATGGACTGGGAGCTCTTATCATGAGCATAGGTATCTTGGTATTCCTGGGAATCTTCTCCTCGAAAGCAGGGCTGATAGGCGATACTCTGGCTATTATCATGACGCTCGGCACCCTCTCCTTCCTCGTCACAACTCCCGAAGTATGGGTTCCCAACCTGGGAGGCGAAGAGTTCGGCTTCCCGTTACTGTCCGGCGCGGGACGATTGGTGATTAAGGATATTGTTATACTAGCCAGCGCCGTAGTACTTCTGTCCGATTCGTCACAACGCGTACTCAAAACACTTAAAAAAGACTAATCATACTACTGTAGAGAGTTCTGACTTCTTTGGGCCACGGAACAAATCGTATTTCAGACTGTTATATAGTCTAATACAAATCGTTAAACAAAGAAGTTATGAAACAATATGATGCAATTATTATAGGATTCGGCAAGGCAGGGAAAACTCTGGCTGCCGAACTTTCAAACCGAGGATGGCAGGTTGCCATCATCGAACGCTCCGATATGATGTATGGGGGCTCTTGTCCGAACATTGCTTGTATCCCGACAAAAAACCTGATACATGAAGCGGAGATTTCTTCCCTGCTGTATTACGAAGATTTTCCGAAACAGGCAAACATGTATAAACAGGCTATTGCCCGCAAAAACCGCCTGACCTCTTTTCTCAGGGAGAGTAATTACAAAAAGTTAAGCCAACGCCCGAACGTGACTGTCTACACAGGAACAGCTTCTTTTATATCTGCCAATACCCTGAAAGTGGCACTCCCCGACGGGGATATAGAACTGCAAGGGAAAGAGATCTTCATCAATACCGGCTCTACTCCTATTATTCCGGCAATCGACGGACTCAAAGAAAGCCGGCATGTGTACACCAGCGCCACTCTTTTGGATATGAATGTCCTGCCCAAACATTTGATTATCGTTGGCGGCGGATATATCGGACTGGAATTTGCGTCGATGTATACCGGATTCGGCAGTAAAGTAACTATCCTCGAAAGTGGCGACCGATTCATGCCCCGCAACGACCAGGATATTGCCCAAAGCGTCAGAGAAGTGATGGAAAGGAAAGGAATAGAAATTCATCTCAATGCCCGTGCACAGTCCATCCATGATACCAATGACGGTGTGACGCTGACTTATTCGGACGTGTCCGACAGCACTCCTTACTTTGTGGACGGTGACGCTATCCTCATCGCCACCGGACGAAAACCTATGATTGAAGGCTTGAACCTGCAAGCGGCAGGAGTGGAAGTGGATGCACACGGAGCTATCGTGGTAAACGATCAGTTGCGTACCACTGTTCCTCATGTATGGGCAATGGGCGACGTGAAGGGCGGATCGCAATTTACTTATCTTTCACTGGATGACTTCCGGATTATCCGCGACCAACTCTTCGGAGATAAAAAACGGGACATCGGCGACCGTAATCCTGTTCAGTATGCAGTATTTATCGACCCGCCGCTGGCTCACATCGGTCTCACCGAAGAAGAAGCCCTGAAAAGAGGTTATTCTTTCAAGGTTTCCCGTTTACCGGCTACTTCCGTAGTCCGCTCGCGCACATTGCAACAGACGGACGGTATGCTGAAAGCTATTGTGAACAGTCACAGCGGAAAGATTATGGGATGCACGCTGTTTTGTGCCGATGCCCCGGAAATAATAAATATCGTAGCTTTGGCTATGAAGACAGGGCAAGAGACTGCTTTTCTACGCGATTTTATCTTCACTCATCCCAGCATGAGCGAAGGATTGAATCAATTATTTGATGTATAAAGACGTAGCAAAAGGGAACAAAAGGATAAAGGCTTTCAGCGATATCGTTGAAAGCCTTCTTTCTGTATGGAAAGGTATAGCGTATGAGCCAATCAATTAGTAACAAACTTCATATAGCTTACCAGCAAACTTGTTTTGGATTAGTACTAAACTTTTTATGCACTAATCTCAAACTATAAACAAAGCTTTTGTTTTTATAAATGAAAGTTCCATTTTTATAAATGAAAGCTTTGTTTTTATAAATGCAAGTTTCATTTATAGTTTGTTATTAGTACAAAACAACTTTACTTCCTAATAACCGGAACTTTCTTATTAATGGAAAGCAACTTTTCTCTTAATGTTCTGTACATGATTTACGGCTAGTTTGAAAAGCTACAATAGTAGGAATAGAAGAATTACCAGCTTCGTGTAAGCCATAAAGTCTGCAAAACGAACAAATAGAATCTGTAAACCAAGCAAACAGAGGTTCTAAATTAAGCAAATAGAGCCTCTGAATTAAGTAAATAGAGGCTCTGATTTGAGTAAACAGAACTTCTAAAAAAACATTTCTGCCGAAACTGCATCGGATTTTACCGGAAAGTGTTATCTTTGCGGCCAAGTTAAACTATATACTTACTACAATGAGAATTTCCAAGTAAGACAACACTTCTAAGTAAACATCACTTTTCATTTATGCTTTTGACTTATCGTTAAGCATCACGAAATCCGTGTTGTTTAGCCAGTATTGTGTTTGTCGCCCCCTTCCCCGTGATTATCTTTCACTATTTCTTTCACTTCAAACCCAATAGACAACCATGCCTATAAGTATTCAACAAATCAGCTATATCCATCCGGATAAAGAAGTATTATTCAGTGACCTCAACTTTGCCATCAGTAAAGGGCAAAAGCTGGGATTAGTCGGCAACAACGGCTGTGGTAAATCGACCCTGATGCAAATTATTGCCGGACAATTATCACCGTCTTCCGGTGTCATTGTCCGACCGGACGACCTTTATTACATTCCACAACATTTTGGACAATATAATTCATTAACTATCGCCCAAGCCTTACATATAGACAGCAAGCAAAAAGCCCTACACGCTATTCTGGAAGGAGATGCCTCAACAGAGAATTTCACACTACTGGATGATGACTGGAATATCGAGGAACGTTCCATCGCCGCCCTCGATTCGTGGGAGATAGGGCAGTTTCCCCTATCCTACCCGCTGCATCTGCTCAGTGGCGGAGAAAAGACCCGTGTCTTTTTAGCGGGTATGGATATTCACACCCCATCTGTCATCCTCATGGATGAACCTACGAATCATCTCGATTCTTCGGGCAGGCAACGTTTGTATGATTGGGTAGAGAAATGGCGCTCAACATTGCTGGTAGTGAGCCATGACCGTACCTTACTCAATCTTCTTCCCGAAATTTGCGAACTGGAGAAACATCAAATCACGTATTACGGTGGGAATTACGAGTTCTACAAAGAGCAGAAAGCTCTGATGCAGGAAGCCTTGCAGCAACGTATCGATGAAAAAGAAAAAGCGCTGCGGGCAGCCCGCAAGGTAGCCCGTGAAACGGCAGAGCGAAGGGATAAACAAAATGTGCGTGGCGAAAAAGCCAATATTAAAAAAGGCGTTCCACGCATCGTACTAAATGCGTTGCAGGGAAAATCAGAGAAAAGCACCAGCAAACTAAACGGCGTCCATCAGGAGAAAGCCGAAAAGCTGACTGATGAGTGCAACCAACTTCGAGGTTCACTCTCTCCAACGGCTGCGCTAAAAACTGATTTCAACAGTTCTTCCCTGCACAACGGGAAAACGTTAGTTACAGCGAAAAACATTAATTTCGGTTATTATCCTAACCAGAACGACAATGATAGTCAGAACGAGAATGATAATCCAAGTGAAAATAATACCTTCGACAGCAGCAACAGCAGCAACCTGCCAGCGCAACTGCTTTGGCAAGCTCCCATCAGTTTTCAACTAAAGAGCGGCGACCGTCTCCGCATAGAAGGAACCAACGGCAGCGGAAAAACCACTCTTCTGAAAATCATCACCGGACAACTCGAGCCACAGGAAGGAACGCTCACACGGGCAGATTTCTCTTACGTTTATCTGAATCAGGAATACTCTATCATCGACGACCGGAATAGTATCCTCGAACAGGCTTACGCTTTCAACAGCCGGAACCTGCCGGAGCACGAAATAAAGATTATTCTGAACCGTTACCTGTTTCCCGCATCCGAATGGGATAAATCCTGCCGGAAACTAAGCGGCGGTGAGAAGATGCGGCTCGCTTTCTGCTGCCTGATGATTAGCAATAATACACCCGATATGTTTATCCTGGACGAACCGACCAATAATCTGGATATACAGAGCATTGAAATCATCACTGCGACTATCAAGAATTATGCAGGTACTGTCATAGCCATTTCACACGATAATTATTTCATTCGGGAAATCGGTATCGACCAACGTATTGTATTAAGTTAATCCATTGATATTTTATCCGATAAAGTCTCAAATATCAATACAGTTTTTTATACCTTCGCAGCGCAAAACAAAAGAAAAAAATAAAATGAGTCAAACAGCACAATCATGGTGGTTTGTCTTTTATAAAGACCAGCTATTACTTGAAAAGAAAGGGAAGGGTATATTTGCCCTTCCCTATGGAGAGATTCCGCCTATCGTTATTAAAGAAGAAACTACGGTACATACTATAACGACACTAGAGGGAAAGAACTGCAAATCTTTTTCCCTCTCTTCACCCATTGAAGAATCAGCACAATATGCAATGATAGGGCTTCGTGCCTCTTATGAGTACCTCCCGCCGGCTCATTATCAGGCGGCGGGAAAAGCGCACGAGATTCTGCACTGGGACAGAAACAGCCGTTTTTGCTCTGCCTGCGGCACTCCTATGGAACAGAAAGAGGACATCATGAAACGTTGTCCGAAGTGCGGCCGGGAAGTATATCCTTCCATTTCAACCGCAGTGCTCGTCTTAGTGAGAAAAGAAGATTCTTTGCTCCTTGTCCATGCCCGTAACTTCAAAGGAACATTCAACAGTCTCGTTGCCGGATTCCTGGAAACCGGAGAGACATTAGAGGAATGTGTAGCACGTGAGGTGAAAGAGGAAACAGGACTGGACGTGAAGAATATTACTTATTTCGGCAATCAGGCATGGCCGTATCCCAGCGGACTGATGGTCGGCTTTATCGCAGATTACGCCGGTGGAGAAATCAAACTGCAAGAGGAAGAGTTAAGTTCCGGAGATTTCTACACACGGGATAACCTGCCGGAACTTCCCCGAAAGCTGAGCCTTGCACGGAAGATGATTGACTGGTGGTTGGAATGTCCTAACAAATAAGCAGGTATGGAAAACATTATCAAAGGTATCCGACAAGTCGCAGGAAGAACTTTCGGCCACATGGAATCGGAAAAAACAATCATAAAACAACCTCATGGAATTATCAACAAAAACACCGCGAATTGAAGTAGTAGACGCTCTCAGAGGCTTTGCCGTCATGGCTATCCTCTTGGTACACAACCTGGAGCATTTCATTTTTCCCGTCTATCCGGAAAGTTCTCCCGAATGGCTCACCATTTTGGATGCCGGGGTATTTAACGCAATATTCTCACTGTTTGCAGGAAAATCTTATGCCATCTTCGCCCTGCTTTTCGGATTCACCTTCTATATCCAGTCGCACAACCAGCAATTGAAAGGAAAAGACTTCGGCTACCGTTTTTTATGGAGAATGGTATTGCTGGCAGGCTTTGCCACTCTTAACGCTGCCTTTTTCCCGGCAGGTGATGTCCTGCTTTTGTTTGTTGTAGTCGGCATCGTACTGTTTATCGTACGCAAATGGAGCGATAAGGCTATTTTAATCACTGCTATCCTGTTCTCGCTGCAACCTATTGAATGGTTCCACTACACTATGAGCCTTTTCAACCCTGCCTATACCCTGCCCGACTTAAACGTCGGAGCGATGTATGCCGAAGTGGCTGCCTACACCAAAGACGGCAACTTCTGGGAGTTCCTAATAGGTAATATCACTTTGGGGCAGAAAGCCAGCCTATTCTGGGCTATCGGCGCCGGACGTTTCTTACAGACTGCCGGACTTTTCCTGTTCGGTCTGTATATCGGACGCAAACAGTTGTTCGTCACCACCGAATCTCATCTGAAATTCTGGGTGAAAGCGCTCATCATCGCTGCTATCAGCTTCGCGCCTCTTTACTCTTTGAAAGAGCAAATCATGCAGAGTGACAGCAGCCTGATTCAACAGACAGTAGGTACCGCTTTTGATATGTGGCAGAAATTCGCGTTCACTATCGTATTAATTTCTTCTTTCATCTTACTTTATCAGAAAACCAAGTTTCAAAAAGCCGTCTCCCACCTGCGCTTCTACGGTAAGATGAGTCTGACAAACTATATTTCCCAATCTATCCTGGGCGCCATTATCTATTTCCCATTCGGATTCTATCTGGCTCCTTATTGCGGATATACTCTAAGCCTGGTTATTGGCATTGTTCTTTGCATATTGCAGGTTCAATTCTGTAAATGGTGGCTGTCCAAACATAAACAAGGGCCGTTGGAGACAATATGGCATAAATGGACTTGGATAGGGAACAAATAATGTAAGAACATATAAATAGAATGATTTGAATTATATATAGCTGATAGCTTCCGCATGATTGATTGCCTCCAAATATTCACGCATGGATTTGTTAACAGGGAAACGAATGCATTTGCAGAATCATTCAATGCAAAAATTTCAGACTGAGCCGAACAAAGTGGGAACATTTTCAGTTAAGGCAAAGAAAAAACCCTCTCAGAAATCATCTGAAAGGGCTTCGTGAGGTTCCTGGCGGATTCGAACCGCCGTACACGGTTTTGCAGACCGCTGACTAAGCCACTCATCCAAGGAACCGTAATTTCTCGTTTGCGGTTGCAAAGGTAGTACAAATTTTGAAATTACCAACTATCCGCAGCAATTTTTCTTTGTACTTTTTTTCTTTACACCACATTCATGTCTCTTCTTCTCCATCATATCCTTTAATTCACAGCCACTTACACAGCTATCGCAAGGATTAGCGCTTTCGCGCGTGCGACGAAAAAAAATATAAATCCCGTATATGACCCGGGCAATACAGAGTACGATCAGTACTCCGACCACCCATTCCTGCCAATTATTCATACAAATAGTCCTCCAATCTGATAAACCGCGAATGAAATAAGCCAAGCTAATGCCGTTGTGTAACCAGCAGCAAAGAGTGCCCACTTCCAACTACCGGACTCCTGCTTGATAGCCGCCAATGCCGCAATACACGGAAAGTAAATCAGCACAAACAACATATAACAGAAAGCAACCAGTGGAGTTATCGGTATCCGCTCCGCCAAACTGGCTTCATCGGCTTCCGGATCGTCTACATACAAAACTCCCAAAGTGCTAACAACCAATTCTTTCGCTCCTACTCCCGAAATCAAGCCGATACCCAGTTTCCAGTCAAACCCCATAGGCGCAATCACCGGCTCTATCGCACGGCCAAGCTGACCTATATAAGAATTTTCCTGCTGTTCGGCTACCGTCTCATATGCGTCATGATTCGGATAATACCCTAAGAACCAAATGATAATAGAAGCAATCATAATAATTCCTCCCATCTTCTTCAAATACTGGGCTCCTTTCTCCCATGTATGACGGAAGATTGATTTAGCTGTCGGCATCCGATAGGGCGGAAGCTCCATCACAAACGGAGTATCGTCACCCTTCACCAAAAACTTGCTGAACAAACGCGCCAATAGCACAGCCAGAAATATCCCAATCGCATAAATACTTAACAACACCAGACTGGCATTGTTCGGGAAGAAAGCCCCTACCAACAACAAATAGATAGGCAGGCGAGCACTGCAAGACATCAACGGATTCACCAGCATCGTAATAAGGCGACTTTTCCGATTCTCAATCGTACGCGAAGCCATAATAGCAGGCACATTACATCCGAATCCCATAATCAACGGAATAAACGACTTCCCGTGCAATCCCATCTTATGCATAATCTTATCCATAATAAATGCGGCACGTGCCATATATCCCGAATCTTCCATCAACGAAATGCAAAAATACAGAATAAGAATATTCGGCAAGAAGACAATAACGCCCCCTACTCCACCGACAATACCGTCAACCAGCATATCTTTCAGCGGTCCTTCAGACATATTATTGCGAATCAAATCGCCAATCTGCTCCACCAGCCACTCAATTCCCATCATCGGATACTCTCCAAGCACAAACGTACCCTCGAACATCAGATACATGAAAAGGAAAAAGATAGGGTACCCCCAAATACGATGAGTGACAATAGCATCCAGTACTTTTGTTGTCTGCGCCTGTTCCAAGTGGTTGTCAGTAAACGTCTCTTTCAGAGCACCGCTGATAAAACCATATTTTGCATCCGTAATAGCCGATTCACAATCTTCATTCATCGTGCTCTGAATACGTTTAGCCATTTTATCACGAATACTGAGAATAGCTTCCGCATTCGGCAAAGTACGCACGAAACTCTCTATGTCCGGATCGTTCTCCAACAGCTTAATAGACAGAAAACGAGTGGAATATTTATGGCGAATAAACTCGTTCTTGGAAACCTCTTCTTTTACAGCATCAATCGCTTTCTCCAAATCGGGACCATGATTGATGTGAATATGCCGGAATACACGTCCGGTTTTCTTATGTTCCCGCACATAATCTTCCAAATGCTCTTCTTCATGTTTTTTCCGGTCTTCCAAGGAATCATGCCATTCGGTCAGGTCTTTAAGCACTTCCGGATTCATATTTCCCTGTTTGTCAAAGAAGTCTACCCCTTCATAGAGATTGATGACAACATGGAACAGCGTATCCAGTCCGCGATTTCTCTTACTTACCGTAGGTAGCATCGGAACTCCGAACAATTTGCTCAACAAATGATAATCCAATGTATTTCCACTGGCTTCCAATTCATCATAAATATTCAGAGCTACCACCATACGGACATTCATGTCGATCAGTTGAGTAGTCAGATATAAATTCCTTTCCAGATTGGAAGAGTCTACCACATTAATAATGACATCCGGAGTTTCGTCGATAATATGACGGCGGACATAAATCTCTTCCGGTGTATATGCAGACAAAGAATAAGTTCCCGGCAAATCGACAATGCGGAAATGATAACCTTCAAAGTCGAAATACCCCTCTTTGGCATCTACCGTCACACCACTATAATTGCCGACATGCTCATGCGCACCGGAAGCCAGGTTAAACAAAGAAGTCTTGCCACTGTTCGGATTTCCGACCAACGCCACATTGATGGTACGACGTTTACCTAACGCCAACCGTTTCATCTCTTCTTCTTTTACAGATATATCTTCAGGCAGCCCTTCATGGTAAATAGTCTCTTCAGCCAGCTTTTTAGCTTCCTCTTCACTGACCACTTCAATCATCTCAGCTTCCTGACGACGAAGAGATATTTCATAACCCAGAACTTTATATTTAATGGGATCCTTCAGTGGAGCGTTCAACAGCACTTCAACTGTCTTACCTTTAATAAAACCCATCTCCACAATACGTTTACGAAAACCACCGTGCCCCAATACCTTAACGATGACACCTTTTTCGCCTGTTTTCAATTCGGACAAACGCATAACACTCAAAATTTTCGGCAAAGATAATTCATAACTTCGGAGCACGCAAATTATTTAGATTGTTTTTAAATAACAGGTATTTTCAATTTCTAAAACCCACTGTCTGCAACTAAAAACAATGCCCATTCACTTGAGATACTTTAATAAACTATTATCTTTGCAGCATATGATACAACAACGAATTATACAGTATATAGATAAAGAAGATTTATTTTCTTCCGACAGTAAGATTCTGGTAGCATTGAGCGGCGGTGCCGACTCGGTAGCATTGTTATGCATCCTTCATGCAGCAGGCTATCATTGCGAAGCTGCACATTGCAACTTCCATTTGCGCGGTGAAGAATCGAACCGCGACGAGCAATTTGTCCGCCAACTATGCAGAAAATATGAAATCCGCCTGCACACTGTTGATTTTGACACTACCCGATATGCAGCCGAAAAACATATTTCCATCGAAATGGCCGCCCGAGAATTACGTTACAACTGGTTCGAAGAAATAAGAAACGAATGCCAGGCCGATGTCATAGCCGTTGCCCATCATCAAGACGATAGCGTGGAAACGATATTGCTGAATCTAATCCGTGGAACAGGAATTACCGGATTATTAGGAATACGTCCCCGCAATGGAGTAATCGTGCGCCCTTTACTTTGTATCAACCGGGAAGAAATCCTGCATTACCTGCAAAGCATCGGGCAGGATTATGTGACAGACAGCACCAATCTGGAAGACGAATACACCCGTAATAAAATCCGGCTCAACCTCCTTCCTCTCATGCAGACCATGAATCCATCGGTAAAAAACAGCCTGATAGAAACAAGCAATTATCTGAATGACATATCTGTTATATATAATAGGTATACAGAAGAAGCCAAAGCAAGGATAGTCACGACAGAAGGCATCCGAATCCACGAATTATTAAAAGAGCCGGCACCCGAAGCTCTTTTGTTTGAACTCCTGCATCCTCTGGGCTTCAACTCCGCACAAATCAGAGATATTGCCAACTCACTTCACGGACAACCGGGAAAGCAGTTCAACAGCAAAGAATGGAGAGTAATCAAAGACAGGGAACTCCTTTTATTAGAAAGCATCCGGCCGGGAAACAGAGAGGGACTCCCTTTCCAAATCATCAAAGAGGAAAAAGAATATACATCAGACTTTCAGATTCCACGAGAAAAAGGAATTGCCTGTTTTGATGCAGACAAGCTGAATGAAGAAATTTCTTACCGGAAATGGCAGACAGGAGATACTTTTATCCCTTTCGGAATGAAAGGAAAGAAAAAAATAAGCGATTATCTGACCGACCGCAAATTTTCTATCAGCCAGAAAGAACGCCAGTGGGTACTCTGTTGCGGAGAACGCATTGCGTGGCTGATAGGTGAACGGACAGATAACCGCTTCCGTATTGATGAAACGACCAAACGTGTCGTTATCTATAAAATAGTCTGAGGTAATTTCTGTTTCTTAAAACAATCAGACAGCAAGGCAGCAAAAGGAGTATCATATACTCTGGCCTTTTTTGTGCAAGCCTTTACGCAGGCACAACACTTGATACATTTGGCCTCATCCGTATGCAACTCGTCACCCTTGGTAATAGCTCCTGCCGGACAACGAACCACGCATAATCCGCAATGAGTACATAAGTTTTCATCTTCCACCCAAGGAGTGCGGGGAAGCGGCGTACCGCTTTTACGCAATTTAATGACCTTTCTCAGAAAACGGAACAAAGGAAAGAAAGGTTGTCCCGGACGTTTAATAGCGCGTACATCTACCGGATAAAGAGTATCCATATTACCGGCCGCGTTTATTTTCTCCATAATCTTTTTCCCAAATTCCGCAGCAAAAGCCAGATCAGAGTCATTAGGACGTCCGACAGCAATCGGGTGTTCATCGGTACTATACGAATGTTCTCCGATAAAAGTCGCCCCGGCAATCACCTTCATACCATGCGGTACGGCAAAAGCATCCAACTCCATTAAAGCTTTTTCGTAAGCGCGGTTTCCATAAACCACTACAAGAACGGTGGGAGTATCCAGACCGCGGATACCCTGCAAACGTTCCATAGCCAAAGGAGCCACATGCCCCTGCCTCTTATACACATATCCGAG
>OJJH01000406.1_pt1 | contig 13801 bp, 6 predicted proteins | sample 1596251 | NCBI WGS metagenome assembly OJJH01 (sample SAMEA4350153, study PRJEB24818) | metagenome | biome: human; feature: gut; material: faeces | place: Denmark | collected 2013-09
TTTCATTTTCTCTCTCTATCACTATTTTATCAGACGATGACAAACTACCGTCTTCATTATAAATATAGGATGTTACTTCTGTTTTTGCAATTATCCCTTCCCTAGCGAATGTGACTGTTTTCCGAATCGGATATATACCTTTCCTATCATATTCAAAAGTAGTATTTGTCACCCCTGTCCAAGATTCAGTAGTATATGAGGCTTCCTCACCATTGAAAAAATACGAAATACTTCCGTCTTCATTGGAAATGCTCTCCAAACCTCTTATCAAGAAAAAATCATAAACGCCCAAAGGAAAAATTAGAGGAACAAAAACGTCATGTTCTCCATAGATTAATGTATAAATGACAGGCTCTCCACTAAAATCATTCACTATAACCCTCACCATTTTACCCGTTTCATCATATTCATAGGAATAACATGCTATCGTCTGCCATACATCACGAGCATATACTCCTGATTCAATGCCAGTCGGATTATAATACCTCAAATGACCGTTCGTATCAAATTCCCATTCCAGAGAAGAAATTACTTCCTCTTCTTCCCCCCGTACCTCGAAAGATACCAAATGCGATGATTCTTCTACTGTACTTACATTTCCCTGCCATCCCATCATTGCCAAATGCGATTGTCTCTCCCAGAAAGAAACAACCGGAGGTTCCGGTTCCGGAGGAATTACCTCCGGTTCAGTGTCACCACAAGAAGTGATGACACTGAGAAGAGGCAGAGTAAATAATAACTTATTCAATAATCTCATGCTAATTACTTGTCTTTGTTCTTCTTAAGACCTGCTATAATTTCTTCAAGAGTCTTTGGAAAAGAATAGACTCTCGACTGACCATCAACTTTACACACAGGACATTCATGGCGAGTTACATTTTCCGATCCACAGTTGTACACAATTACATTTCTAACAGGCAACTCGAGGTCTTCCTTATTCCAAACATGGAAATTCTTGATACAACACCAAGTTTCCGGAACTTCCCAAGTCAGGCTCGGACAATCATCCACGTTAACACAATTCAAATAATAGGGTTTTGCAATATTCTGTGTTTGTTCATCCCCATATTCAACAATCTTCTCATTAACAAGTTTCTTATTTCTGTATTTAATAGTTTGATCCACCATTGTAAATCCAGCGTTATTAGAGAAAGTCCGCAACTCTTTATTCTTAGAAAGATTTAAAATAGCAAACTTGGTACATTTTTCAAATGTCGCATCTTTCACTTCTAAAATATGATTATCACTCAATGATAACACACAAAGTTCCGACAACTTTGAAAGATCAGGAATTACTGTCAGTCCACAATCGTTCAAGCTCAATTCTATCAGTGAAGACGATGTCATCTGCGGAAAAGAATTAATTTTATTACCATCCAAAATTAAGGTCATCAATTGTTCCGACAAATTATTCAAAACGTCCTGAGATACATAAGTTATCTTATTGTTAGCCAAAGATAACATATGCATTCTTGTATTAGCTATTTCAGGGATGGAGGTAAAGCTACAGTTATCAAGAAACAAAGCACCCATATTAGTCTTTTCGCCACGATATCTGGGCAAACTGTTCAGTTCCGGATTATCACGAAAATCAAAGGTTGAAACATACTTCATTCCAAAAATGTTTTCTGGCAAAGAAATCAGCTTCGTATTATTCATACGCAATGAGACAACCTTCTGCCATTTCTCTGCCAACTCTTTCGGAAACTCTGTAATTGCATTCCCACTAATTTCAACATCACGGACTTCCGGTAGCTCACTCAAACGTGCAGGCAACTCCGACAGTTTACTATTAATAACATTTAATGAGCGCAGATTCTTCATTTTCTCAAAATTCTTTGGAAAAGCCTTGAATCCGGTATTCATAATCATAATAGAATAAAGTGAAGCTTTATCCATATTATCCGGCAATTCTTCAAATTCAGGAATATCCATAATTTGAATACCTTCAAGAGTCGGGAACAAGCTAACTGTAGCAGGCAGTTTCTTCATACCCGGAAAAGTCTTTCCATCAAAAATGATATTGGCCAAATATGAAATTTCTCCATAATCATCTACAACAAACTCCAAATTTTCCCATGCCTGTAAATCCTCATTTTCTACACGCCATGACTTCGGCCATTTCGTAGAGTCATTTCCAAGTACTTCGGCACAAACTCCAAACAGCATATTGCGAAGTTCATTATTAATATATACGAAACGGATTGAAATCGGGAAATAGAAGGTCTGTATCACACCATGTTCCACTGTTAACGTATTATCATCATCCAAATATGCTTCCTGCACCTGTATACCTTTATTATTGTAGGCAGTATACTTTACAACCTTATATTCTCCATTTTCCAGTCGCACAGCAGCAGAAGTCAGTGAATCAACATCTCCTGTCAAATCAACAGTCGGAAGTGTGATTTTCTGTCCCTCTTTCTCCAAAGTTACTTTCAACCGTGCCATATCTTCTAATGTCGAGATTGTATATACTTTATTACGCACGAATTTGAAAGTCACTTCCCCCTGCCCTTCCGGCAGGGGAGTCACTCCATCATTATCATCATCCGAACAACTCACGAATATAGTTGTTACACAGAGCATCAGACAGAGCAGAAGTGTATTCTTTATATATATTATCATATTTACCATACATTATTAAATTTAGTACCCCAAGTTTCACCTCTCAACTTATAATATCGCCAATGACCATTCAAGGGCACAGTTTCCATATCTTCTTTAGTCAAAGAAGGAAGTCTCAAAGCTGTAGTTAGTGCTTCTTCATCTTCATCCTCCGGACAAACACGATTGTTCGCTCCTGCCGGAAATTCCGATATTTTAGAAGGCTCATTGCTAAATCCGGCTAACTTACCCAAATTATCAGTTCCTTCTTGATTGAACAGCAAGATGAACGGATTCCAACAAGCCAGCTTGGGATGCCACAAAATCCAGTCCGGTAACTTTCCTGTGAGACGGTTCAAGTTCAATGAAAGCATTTTCAAATTCGGCATAATGTTATGCTCGCCTACTCCGCCCGTATATCCCATATCAGGAATACTACCATAAAAATAGTTGTAAGATAAATACAAATACTCCAAACTGTTCATCTCAAATATTTCTTTAGGCAGCTGTCCACCCATACCAATGGTTTCCAAAGTAAACTTCTTCGGAATATCGGTCTGTAAATTCAAAACAGAACCACTTACACGGTTACCACCAAAATTCAGATATTTCAGATTGGTCATTTTCTTCAATACATTCATCGGCAATTTCAGGAAGTTATTACCATTCATATCCAACTCCTCAAGCTGAGTCATGTTTTCCATTTCCGGTGGAAATTCACTGACACCATATCCCATCAATGACAAACTCTTCAGATTTGGCAGATAAGTTATTTCCGGTCCTAACACAATCTTCTTCATAAAAGCATTAGAGTTTCCTACTGCCGAGAATGTCTGCAATTCAGTCAAGTATTTTACCTGATATGGAATAGACTCCTTGGTGTCGAACATTGAAAAACGCACAGCAATCACACGTACTTCAGTACTATCCTTATCAATTCCACCATAGTTATAACGGTAAGTACGTTCTTCGGTTTCCACATTGTTCCAGTGAGTTATAGGACGACTTGTAACCCAACCGCCACCATCAGTATTAAATGTACGACTAATGGCAAGCAAAGCCAGTGAATCACCTTCGCGGGAAGGAATAATAACAGGAGCCTTTTCCTGTGTAACAGTCACCACCTTCTCCAAAAGCTCAGTTTGTACTTCTCCGGCACGGGTTATCGGTTTCCCTATTTGGTTAAACTTTATCTGCGTTGAACGTACCTTATCAAATTCAGTATAAGTCTTGAAACGAAAACGGAACTTCTGTTTACGTGGAATAGTTGTTGACGGAGTATATTTAGACTCCCATTCCAACGTAAGCCAATCTAACTCTTCAGGAATAGTTACCTCAAACGCAACGTTCGAAACAGCTTCTATATCAACATACGACTTATCAATTTCCGCATAGGAAGGAATGGTTACTTCTTCACTCGTGAGTTGTATTGTCGGTTCATATCCCATTTGATTAACAGATACTTCTACACTCTTTCCACTTTCCGAGTAGAAGGTGATTTTTCCATAACGTTCTTTATACAAATAAGAAGAGTCGGCATTAATAACACAGACCGTACTGCCTATACCATTAGCCGGAGTCAACATACACCAGTCGTTCTCAGATACCGCTGTCCAAGTTTCATCAGTAGCAACCTTCACTTCAATAGCTCCCCCATGATTCAGAAATCCAACTTCAGTCTGATCGACAGCGAAACCTGTTACAGCAGGCTCATCATCATCCTTACAGGAAACCATTAGCAACAATGCCCCAGTAACTATCACCAAGCACATTGTTCTCATATTCTTAATATTAAAATTCATCATTGTATGTTCCCTTTTATTATTTATTTATATCCAAATCCAGAATAGGACATCCCCAAATAACTTGATTCGAATCAAATCCCAGCGTATACAATCCACTGGCTATCTTTGAACAAACTTCACTTGGAATAGTCATTTCAATATTCGGATTCTCGGACACATTGAAATAAGTTACCAATGAAGGATATGATTGTTCCTCTATTTTCTGAATATTATTATATGATATATCCAATAAACGTAAAGTAGCATAAGCCGGATAAGTAGACAGTCCGGTAGGCCAATTCTTCAAACACCGAATTTCTTTCTTATTACCCCGGTTATCTTCCACTATATCCATCTGGTCTGTCAGATAAAGTTTATTCAATAACGGCAATGTAAATGCCTGAATCGGGAAAACGGAAAAACTGTTATAACTCAAATTCAACCCTGAAACATACGCCATTGTACGTGTATCAAACTCATTTGGCAAATAACGCAAATAATTACCTGACACATCCAGCGCTTCTAGAATGTCCAGATTTTTAAACGACTCAGGTGGTAAAGAGTCTATCTCACAATTTTGAAGAACCAAATGGCTTATCTGAGATTTTGTTTCAGACAATTCTTTCGGCATCATGCGACGACGTTTTTTTCCTGTCCCTGTTGTATAACCTTCTCCTAACGGATTCTTACTCAATGTCAACGTTTCAGTACGAATACCGGGGAAGTTGTCTTTAAATTTAGAAATATGATTATCCGAGAAGTCTACGCTTGACGCACTATACTGACTCTTTGTACCATCTTTAAACAGATTAGGAAACTCTGTGAGACGATTATTCGAAATAGAAAATTTCTCAATATCATCTGTTTCACAAAAATCATCGGCAATCATTTCAATCTGGTTATGATCAAAGAAAGCCTGAACTGGAGCAAGTCTGCGTCTTGTGCCCTCTAGTTTTTTCAATTTATTGCTTGTAAAATCAATCAGACCGATCTTAGTTGCATTTGCCAACTCTTCCGGAAATTTCTCTAACTCACAAGATGTTACATATAGGATCTGCAAGACTTTATTATTGCTCCTTACAAAATTATTCAAGCCGTTATAAAGATCTTCTGCCGGCATTGTAGCATTACAACTGAAGTTCAAAGAAACTACCGTTTTCATTTCAGCCAATACTTTTGGGAAAGTCTTGAACTGACAGTTATAAAACTCTAAATCAGTCAAAGCGGGCAGTTCCTTTAATGCCATAGGCAAATCACTGACAAGTCCGTTCGCTACATACAAATATGTAAGTTGCTTTAAGTTACCAATAGCTTCAGGAATAGATTTAATATGATTAGACAAGCTTCCTTGTGCAAAATCATACACCTTCCGGGTAGCATAAGTAATTTTATCCGGCTTTTTGGAAGAATAAATGTCTGAAGCGGGAGCAGGATGTAACAAGGCAGCACGTTCCTTAGCAATCTCCATACGACGGGCACAAATATCAATACCCTTCCGACGGAGTTCATACGTATTCAGTACATAATACATTCCATCTTCTTTTTCTACACTGGCAGCATCATTATGCGTACCCAGCCACAGAGATTCAAGCTCCGTCAAATCCCCCAAAGCATCAGGTATATCCCCTGCCGGATTGAAAGAGCCAATGTCCAGTACTTTAACACGTCCGGCATTAGACAATTCCACTCCCGGCTGATTTCCCCATTCGTCAATGGGACGATCTGCAAAACGCCAGTTAGCCCCGGTCGGGAAAGATTCGCCTTGATACTTCCAATTCGGTCCATCCATGTTTATCCAAATATTGTATAAGGCGATATAATCTTTAATAGAACGCATATTCTTCGGATAAGTGATAGAAAAAGAAGACTTTGTATACATCACTGGAGCTACATCTACATAAGTATCCTTTAGATCACCGGCCAATAGCATATTAACATCTTTATCATCGTACAGCATATAACGGGTTATTTCATATTCCCCGGCTTCCCAGGTTTCAACAGTATCCGTATGCAAGTATTTTTCCCCTTTCTTACTATATACTTTAAATTCCCGATAATCTGCACGCTCGCTTGAACCCTTCTTCTTATAATAAAGCTTAACCTTAGCTATATCCTCATAATTGAAAAGTTCAGGTTCCTGGTCAAAAGCTCTCGTCGAACTTTGATTAGCCTTATCCGACTCCTCTTTATAATTAGAAAGATCCTTCAGAATATCAAAATAGACCTTCCCATAAACAGCCGCTTTCACTTGAAGATTTACTTCAGTTACATGTCCATTAGATACAGAAAAAGGCACAACCTCATCCAAATAGATCGTCATCAACTTTTCCGGTTTTTCCGCTCCCGGTTTTACAGCGCCATACAAAATATAACTTTGTATCTTATACTCTCCGGCACGTAGTTCCAATTTCTCAGATTCCAATCCGAGTTCTGCAGCACCTTCTGCAGAACTCAGATTCAACGACTGTGTTACAGGTAAATCTCCATACAACATAGACACTTCCACCTTTCTGACCTTAGAGAGACTTAATCCTCCAGCACGTGTTGTGGTCGTAGTCTGAGGAGCAATCATCAGCTTCAAATATCCTGCAGTTCCGTTGGAAGATACCATTTCGTCATCCGAACAACCTGCGATCAATACCAAGCAGAGTATTGCTGTACACAGTCCACATATTTTTCTCGAAAGATTCATTATTTTGTCCAAAATATATTATTTCTAAATTAGTTTGCAGCTTGAATTAAAGTAAAATGAGCTAATACATAACCGTCATTAGTAATTATAGCATACATACATTTACGTTCCGCTCCTGTCTCATTCTCTCCTACTGTTAATTTTATAATAGGTTGTTTGGAGTCATTCATTAGAAAACCGGTACCAGTTCCCCAATTCGAAAGCATACTTCCTATACCGTAATTGTAATCGTCTTCTTCAGTTAGAAGCCCATGATCTTCATCAAATTCCAATTTATCACCATAGATAAAACTTGCTTGAGCTGCTTCCATGTCCAATCCTTCATAAGTATATTCATAAACCTTACCTCCTGCCGGAACATTTATTGTAACATCATTGCCATTCAATCCTTCGCACCAGAACTGGCTATAATCAATCTTCCTCCCTTTCTGACCAACAATAAGAGCTTTATCACGAAGACCTTCTCTCAACTCATCATTGCCATCAAATAATGAATAAAAATCTGGATATTCCGTACCTGAAACAATAAATACAGCGCAAAAACGATCTTCCTGAGGTGTCTGGTCAGAATAGTCTTCGTCACCACGGTCTTTCGCTTTCAAGATATATGTTACTTTATTGAGCGCCGAACGGGAAGTAAAAACATCTGTATCATCTTCAAAATTCTGCAACCAGCTAGCTTGCTGCAACTGAACAATATCCATATTAGCATTATATACAGCCTTATATACAGCTATATCATCCAAACTACTGGCGGTAATATCCACTTTTCTTTCAGTAGAAAACTCAGTATAATCATCATTCCAAGTACCAGTAGCATCGTACATATAATAAGGATACATGTCTGATGGATCATTATCCATAAAATTAGAACGTTCAAAAGTCACATATTTATTCCCCATTCCAGCAAATTCGACAGGTAGCTCTATATTTTCCAATGCAGTACCTGTAGTCATATCTTTGAACGTTAATACACCATTCAACTCATCAGTATCAATTTCACTGTTTTTAAATATTAATTTAATTCTAGTTGTAGTTGGCAGGAACTTTGCAGAATTATTGTCTCCCAACACTTCCACAGACTCAATAAAAGAAGGTTTTGTATCAAAATCCCATTTAATATTTGAATTGACAGTAGCAAGAGCTGAAAATTCACCATCATTATTTTCATCTAACAACACGGCTTTTTCCACATCAAATATCAAAGACGGAGTAATCCCTCTAAAATCTAACTGATAATCAACAGTAGCCGGTGTACGTGTTACTGATGATGAATATTGAAAATGCGCAATCGCGGTTTGCGCTCCATATTCCCCTGATTCATAGAGTTTATCAAAATCGGCATAGAATGTTACCGTATAAGAACCATCTTCATTTGGCTCAGCAGCTTTTGAATAGCTCAACCAGTCTTTATCCGTAGCTACAGTCCAACCGTAATTACTAGAAACATTGACTGTTGCAATAAATGCCTGGTTATCATCACTTACCTGAATATTATCAAATTCTTGTCCATTCTGACTAGCACTAGAGAAAAACAAAATAGTACCTTTAGGTGCTTGTTTTACAGAAATTGTCGCTTCCTTCCCTGTTTCTTTATCTCTAATGGTTATCGTTGCCGGACGAATATCAAAACTTTCGTTCTCATAAATAGTTGCTGTAAGAGTAATATCACCAGCCGCTCCTGTCAATTTACTCAATTTCAACCATGTTACGCTTGATGCCGCTGCCCAATCACTACCTGCTACAAAATTAATTTCAATAGTAGATTCTTCAGACAGACAAGTTATTTTGTCGATAGAAGTCAACTGAATACCAGACGCTGAAGAACTCCCACCCTCATTTTTCTCATCATCTCCACAAGCTGTAAATGCAAGCATTACTACGCATAAAGCGAGAAGCTGACGCAAATAAATCATTGTCGTTTTCATATCTTTCATTTTTAATTAGTACTTATTCAATTTAAAATCTGAAGTATAACTGGAGACTGCACGTGTAACAGCTCCATTATTACTGTTTGACTCTTCGTCGGCATCAATACATTCAAAAATATATTGGTAAACCCCGAAACTACCGATTTGCGGTACATATGCTTCAAGAACCAATACAAAGAAATTATCGAAAGTATTAAAATAAGAAGGATATTGATCTACCGAGCGCACCCATACGTATCCGTAATTACTTTCACGGAAAGCAGCTTGCTCAGGTACTGTAACTCTCAAATCCAAAGGATCAGACTCATCAAAAATAACACGAATCGTTTCGGAAGAAGATTCACCAAACATATCAGTCAAAATCAATGTATGGTCATCTTTCTTATATCCATGAGCAGAATATTGTCCCATGCTGCTATCAAACGGGAAAGAAGCAAGCATAATCATATTCACCTTATCATCATCCTTCTTTATTTTCAAGAATTCGTTCATTTCAAACGGATAACACTTCACAAAATCGACACGAGTCGTATTCCCATACAAATCCCATTTCTGTTCTTTCGGTCCAACTAAACGCAGGCTCACCACCAGACTGTCTTCGCGTGCAATATTTACATAATTTCCTTTCAATCTGACATTTGCAACACGCTCACCTGCTTTTATAGTTACATTATTAGAGTTATCTGCGAAATCGAAATGAAGTCCACGAACAGCAGTCGATTTTTCATTGATTATCTCCACAGCATAATTACGGTCATAATCGGCTGTCGTAGTAGCAGCCACCGGCACGCAAAATGTCTCTTCCTTATCCTGTATCGGCATGGTGTAAGTCGTATCAGAAAACATCACATATTCAGGTCCTGAGTATGTAATCCCTTCCTCCGACTGACAAGCTACCATAATAACAGCCGCTACCGGAGTCGCCAACAGAAGATTTAAAAATTTCTTCATATTCATTTAATCTGTTATATGTTATTGATTAATAATTACTTGCATTACCTACTACCAAACCGTTGGTTGCCTCAATCTCATGTTTCGGGATAGGCCATGTAGTGAAACGATATTTCGCATCCGTATATTTCACTTCCAATTCATTATTAAAAGGACCCTGCAAACTATACAACTGCTTCTTCCGTTTGACAGGATCATGCCAACGTTTTAAATCTGACAGGCGGAAACCTTCCATATACAACTCACGAGCCCGCTCATCCTTAATTTCTTTCAGTAAGTCCTCACCTGTAAAACCAACTGAGCCAAAACCACTAATACGCTTACGCATTAATGAAGAAAGGTCCTTTTGAGCATTTTCGTCATCATTCAGCCAATAATAAGCTTCGGCACGTACTAAATAGACTTCAGAGAGACGAAGAGGTTTCGGCATATTGACAAATCTAGGGGTATCTCCACCATCCAAATCCGTATTTCCCGGATACTTAGTGATAAGGTTTACTTCATCACCATTTGCATCATCCTTTGCTGTGCAGAACACCGCAGCACGCTTATCGTTATCTTCATATAAATCCAGAATTGCATTAGGAAAGTGATAACGAGGGCTATAGGTTGAACCATTGTATGCCAATAACTCCCTACCCAATGCGCCACCATAACTATTGGCACTCATTCCGATTTTCCAGATAATTTCATCACTTGCATCACGCATCCACATCACTTGATAGTCTGTGTAATAATTAGAACCAATCGTAAACGCATTGTTAATTGCATCCGAAAGTTCGTACACTCCCAGCTTTATAACTTTTGAAGCTGCCTCTACCGATTTTTTCAGATATTCATTATTCTTATCACGCTCCAAATCTCCCATTCCCATATACAGGTAAACACGCGCACGCAATGCATACACAGCTCCTTTACTGAAATAATGGCTATCGGCAATTGTACGTGAATCCGGTAAATTGTCTTCTGCCTCTTTCAGATCACTGATGATTTGATTATAAGACTCGCGCAAAGTAGAACGTTTCACCATCGGAACATCATCCTGATAAGTATAGGGAAGACAAATACCCATATTTTCCTTATCTGCATTTTCAGAAGTCATCGGTTCGCAAAACAAACGGATTAATTCTGCATAAGCCAAAGCACGTGCAAAATGTACCTCTCCCAAACGTTTTTTAAAATTGTCTTTTTCAGTAGTTGTCTTTAAATTAGCTTCCACCTGTTCTTTATAATCAAAGAAAAAATTACAGCGGGACACAATAGTATAAAGACCATTATAGACCAAAGCAATCTCATCTGAGGTAGATTTAATATCCCATTGATAGTAACTGGTATAGAATCCGTTATTAGTATTCAAAGCAGCATAGGCCATATCAGCCTGAATATCCGGAAGCAAAGTCATGTAGCCACTGTATAGTGCGCTGTTTTTAAATGCGCTATACACACCCACTACCCATGCATCGCAATCGTCCATAGTACGCAGAGCCTCATGTTCCGGAACTGCACTATCCGGTGTAAGATCCATATTACAAGAGACCGTAGTGAATACTAACGACATTAATAAGAATAGTATTTTTATTTTTTTCATTTCTATATTACATTAATGTATGAGCAAACTCTTAAAAACCGACTTCGAGTCCAATAGAAAACTGGCGTGACATCGGATAAGCTGCCTGATAATAATTAGCAGTAGACTCAGGATCCATACCTTGGAATTTTGTCCACGTAAATAAGTTTTGACCTTGTGCAAAAACTTTCACGCGATCGATAATCTTAGTCGGTTTCAATAAACTCTTCGGTAATTCATAAGAAATGCTTAAGTTCTTCAAACGAAGGAAAGAGGCATCCTCCAACAGACGGTCGTCAAACTGCATCGGAACATCATGCCGGGGCATAGTTGCCATATCACCTGGCTTCTTCCAACGATCAGTCAACAACTTTCTTGACATATTGTAACTTGAATAAACTGCTGCATTCTCGCTGAACAAACGGTCATTATTCATCATATAACGATCGGCCACCCAACTAAACTGTGCAGAAACAATCACGCCTTTCCAAGAAAGAGTCGTACCAAATCCTCCTTGCCACGGGGCATTACAACTTTTGCCTATCAACACTTTGTCTTCTTCACTAAATTCATTTGTTATTTTGCCGTTCTTATCATACCAAAGAGCATCACCATTAGCAGGATTTACACCCGCAAAACGATTCAGATAGAATTCTCCATACGAATGTCCTACTTTAAGGTAAAGAGCAGTAGCTCCCAAATCATATTCATCACGTCCATCATACAATTCGGTAATCTCATTCATATTATAAGAAGCGTTCGCTGATATATTCCAGCGAAAATCCTTAAAACGGAGTACGTCAACATCAATGGAAAGGTCAGTACCGCGATTCACCATCGCTCCTATATTACTCCAACGATTTGTATAGCCACCAACCGCAGATACAGGGACTTCCATCAACATATCTGTAGTCTTCTTATTATAGAATTCTGCAACCAGATTAACCCGATCAAAAAATCCCAATTTCAAAGATACATTAGTAGTCAATAGCTTTTCCCATGTGAGTTTCTCATTACCTTTCTTATATGGAGCCATTCCAGTCATATCAACACTATTCACAATACCATAAATAGGACCTCCAGAAACAAGTGCAAGGTGATCATAAGGCGGAATTGAAGAGTTTCCGGATGTACCGATACTGGCAGCAACCTGTGCATTAGTAAGCCAATCTACATTCTCAAGGAACTTTTCTCCTTTCGCATTCCACATCAACCCTACTGACCAGAAATTAGCCCAACGAGTCTCAAAACCAAAACGTGAAGAAGCATCCCGACGTACTGAGAAATCAGCATAATATCTACTTAGATAATTGTACTCGGCACGCCCGAAGAAAGAAAGATACCGCGACCCACTCATTGTATCTGAAGGAATATCAGCACGGGAAGCTGTGGATAATGTAAGCAAATTATCATTGCTTTGTCCACGACCAACAACAGAAAATCCATCCGACTGATTGTCTACCCATTCCTGACCAAGCATCACATTAAAATGATGTTCTTCTTTCACATCGAAAACATAAGTCGCCGTATTTGACCATGTTATATTAGTATAACGTGTCAGGCTACGTCCTACAGCTCCTTCACCATAATTAGGCAAATAGGAAGGCATAGAGTATAAATGACTTCTTTGATCAAGAAAATCTACACCGCCTAGGGTCTTAATAGTCAATCCCGCTATAGGGCGTAGCTCTCCATATGCAGAAGCAATTACCTTCCAGCGATTTTTGTCAGAAGGATTATTGTTCTGATATTCCAATGGATTCACATTAGTTCCCAACCAAGTACCATCCTTAACGCTTGCAACAGCACCAGTGTCAGTATAAGGATTCCAATAAGGAAGCATAAAGCGTGAAGCGGAAATGGGAGTAACCGTATTATAATCCCCATCCGTAGCTTCGCTGAAATCTTCATAAGCAAAAGAAGCGTTCGTTCCGACTTTAAACCACTTAGTTACTTTTGCTTCCAGATTTGCACGTAAAGTATAACGCATATAATCGGAATTCAAAGCAATACCTTTTTGAGAATGAATATTACCGGATATAAAATAATTGAAACCTCCTTGCGTAGCTCCACTTACCTGTAAATCAACACTAGTGAAAGGAGCCGCATCATTATATACGACATCACGCCAATCAATATTGGTGCGTTCCAGTAAATCACGATCATAAGTGCCCGGCTTTTTTATACCTAATTCTTCTTCATAATTGAGACGTTCAGTAGTATTCATCAAATCCCACTTACCATAGGCCAGTTTAGATATTCCATATTG
>OJJH01000424.1_pt1 | contig 13449 bp, 7 predicted proteins | sample 1596251 | NCBI WGS metagenome assembly OJJH01 (sample SAMEA4350153, study PRJEB24818) | metagenome | biome: human; feature: gut; material: faeces | place: Denmark | collected 2013-09
TATTTCCCATCTTCTTTATTTTTTGCTATTGGATCTCACAAATTGGTATGTTTTTCTCGTGTATCTTTCTATCTTAGCGAATAAATGGAAAGATTATTGCATTTATTGAGTCAATTGCGTTATTCTGAAAATAAATTTGTAGCTAACTTTGCTTCCAAACATTAAATAGAGTTACATACCATGAAAAAATTATTCATCTCGTTATTTTTAGTAACGTTTTTTATTTTGGAGAGTTCGGCTCAATGGAAACCGGCCGGAGATAGAATAAAGACAAAGTGGGCAGAACAGATCAATCCTTCCGATGTATTGCCCGAGTATCCAAGGCCCATCATGCAGCGTAATGACTGGAAAAACCTGAATGGTTTGTGGGATTATGCTATTATTGATAAAGGTGGACGCATTCCAACGGATTTTGAAGGCCAAATTCTCGTACCTTTTGCTGTAGAATCGTCTTTGTCCGGAGTAGGAAAAAGAGTGAACGAAAATCAGGAAGTAATCTATCAACGGAGCTTTGAGATACCTTCAGCCTGGAGAGGAAAACAGGTTTTGCTACATTTTGGTGCCGTTGACTGGAAAACCGATGTATGGGTGAACGATATTAAGGTTGGAAGTCATACCGGAGGATTTACTCCATTCTCCTTTGATATAACTCCTGCCTTGTCGGCTAAAGGTAACAACCGTCTGGTTGTAAAGGTTTGGGACCCTACGGACAGAGGCCCTCAACCACGTGGTAAGCAAGTCAGCAGACCGGAAGGTATCTGGTACACTCCTGTAACAGGTATCTGGCAAACTGTATGGCTGGAACCTGTTGCTGGTAAACATATTGAGAATCTTCGTATTACTCCTGATATTGACCGTCATCTGTTAACGGTAAAAGCTGAACTGAACACCAACAGCACATCAGACTTCGTGGAGGTGAATGTGTATGATGGTAATCAATTAATTGCTGCCGGTAAGAGTATTAATGGGGAACCTGTAGAAGTGGCAATGCCTGAGAATGCAAAACTGTGGAGCCCTGATTCTCCTTTTCTCTATACTTTGAAAGTTACTTTAAAAGAAGGGAATAAGATTGTGGATAAGGTGGATAGCTATGCGGCCATGCGTAAATATTCCACTCGCAGGGATGCCAATGGTATCGTACGTTTGGAACTGAATAATGAAGCGCTGTTCCAGTTTGGCCCGCTTGATCAAGGTTGGTGGCCTGACGGTCTGTATACGGCTCCTACGGATGAAGCTTTACTGTACGACATTCAGAAGACAAAAGATTTTGGTTATAATATGATCCGTAAACATATTAAAGTAGAGCCTGCCCGTTGGTATACATATTGCGACCAGCTTGGAATTATTGTGTGGCAAGACATGCCGAGTGGTGACCGCAACCCGCAATGGCAGAACCGGAAGTACTTTGATGGTACGGAAATGAAGCGTTCAGCCGAATCAGAAGCTTATTATCGCAAAGAATGGAAAGAAATAATGGACTGTCTGTATTCTTATCCTTGCATTGGTACCTGGGTGCCATTTAATGAGGCTTGGGGACAGTTTAAGACCGTTGAAATTGCTGAATGGACGAAACAATATGATCCGACCCGTTTGGTGAATCCAGCAAGTGGCGGTAACCATTATACTTGTGGTGATATGCTTGACCTGCATAATTATCCGGCACCTGAGATGTACTTGTATGATGCTCAGCGTGCAACTGTTTTGGGTGAATACGGTGGTATCGGTCTTGTTCTGAAGGATCATATCTGGGAGCCGAACCGTAACTGGGGTTATGTTCAATTTAATTCTTCCAAAGAAGCTACGGATGAATATGTGAAGTATGCCGATATGCTGTATAAGATGGTAGACAGAGGATTCTCCGCAGCTGTCTATACACAGACTACTGACGTGGAAGTGGAAGTGAATGGCCTGATGACCTATGACCGTAAGGTTATTAAACTGGATGAAAAGCGTGCTAAAGAAATAAATACACGTATCTGTAATTCGTTGAAAAAGTAATCTTCCGGGAAGGAGGAGGTTATGAACCGAACGATTATAAAGCTTTTCTTTTATTTGTGCATATTGACGGCGTTGCCGTCATATGCACAAAATGCTGTTCATTACTATTTTAAGACAATGGACATCCGGAACGGTCTCTCACAAAATACGGTATATCAGATTTTGCAGGACAGGAAAGGCTTTATGTGGTTTGGGACTAAAGACGGTCTGAACCGTTATGATGGTCTATCTTACCGCGTATACAAAAAGGAAAATTCCGGTTTAGGCAAGAATTTCATTACTGCACTTTATGAAGACCATGAAGGGAATATCTGGATAGGGACGGATGGGGGAGTCTTTATCTATAATCCGGTGCTTGATTCTTTCACAGCTTTCAATCAGACAAGTGATAAAGGAACTGTCATTAAAGACTTCGTAACCATGATTGGAAGCGATGAATACGATAATATTTGGATATCGGTGGAGAATCAGGGCTTGTTTTGCTACAACCATGAAAAAAGGTTACGGAATTATCTGCATGATTCGGGCATGTCCAATGTAGCTCGTTTCTGGCTTAACGAAAGTACCTGCTGGTTGGCTTTGTATGCTGACAATCTTTACTACACAAAGGATAATTTTGAAAGTCCGCTACAACCTTTTAAGGATGCAGATGGCAATGAGATATTTAAAGGAGATATCATTAACTGGCATGTCAGTGGGCCGCACAATTGCGTTTATATAGCTTCGGTTAACGGATTGACTGAGATAAACTTTACCACCGGCAAAACTCGCAGATTGTTGAACGCTTATGTACGCGTATTGCAATTCAAATCCGATGATGAGCTGTGGGTAGGTACGGAATCTGGTCTGTATATATACAATCTGGCAAATGATAAGGTGACACATCTGTCGGTTCCTGATCAGGATGATTCTTATGCATTGTCGGATAACGCCATTTATTCACTGTGCCGTGACAAGGAAAATGGTATGTGGATAGGTTCATATTTCGGTGGTGTGAACTATTATCCATATCAATGGACTTATTTTGAGAAATTCTATCCAAGAGATGATCTCAGACACTTCGGGCGTCGGGTACGAGAAATATGCGAAAGCAATGACGGTACGTTGTGGATAGGTACCGAAGATAAGGGATTATTCAATTATGACCCTGCGAACGGTAAAATAGTGCCTTTTGATCATCCTGCCATTTACAAAAATGTTCATGCACTTTGTCTGGATGGAGATGATCTATGGGTGGGCACTTTTTCCGGTGGATTAAACCGGGTGAATTTGCATACCAGGCAAGTGAAGCATTATTCCAGAGGTAAAACTCAGAACTCTATGTCCGCTAATGATGCTTTTACCATTTGCAAAACCACTACAGGCGATGTCTGGATCGGTACAACGGCCGGTCTGTTGAAATACAACCGCTCTTCTGACGACTTTACACGCATTGCTGAACTGAAGAGCATGTTCACTTATGATATATTGGAGGATTTCAACGGCAATCTCTGGTTTGCTACTTTCTCCAATGGAGTCTTTTGCTATAATGTCCGAAGTCAGAAGTGGAAAAATTACCTGTCGAATGAAAAAGACTCTGCTTCGCTCTCTTACAATAAGGTGATCAGTATCTATGAAGACAGCAGAAAATGTCTGTGGTTTATGACCTTGGGTGAGGGCTTCTGCCGTTATAATCCGGAGACGGATAACTTCACCCGCTATGATATGTCGAAAGGTTTTCCAAGTAATACTATCTATAAGATGGTGGAGGATAAGCGGGGAAATCTCTGGCTTACAACTAATAACGGCCTTGTCTGCTTCAATCCGGAGACAGAGAGCAAGCATGTCTATACTACGGCCAACGGATTGTTGAGCAATCAGTTTAATTTCCAGTCCGGATATTGTGACAGAAAAGGACGTATTTACCTGGGCAGTATCAATGGGTTTATAGCTTTTGACCCAGAAACTTTTGTAGAGAACACTTTTCTTCCTCCGGTGGTCATTACTGATTTTTACTTGTTCAACAAGCGGTTATCAGTGGATAGTCCGGATTCTCCTATGGAGAAGAGCATTACTTATTCAGATGAAATAGAGCTTGATGCCAATCAGAATTCCTTTTCTCTTCAGGTGGCTGCCTTAAGTTATCAGGCTCCCGAGATGAATCGGTTAGAGTATAAGCTGGAGGGTTTTAACAGTGAATGGTATACGGTAGGCAGGAACTCCATGATCAATTACTCCAATCTGCCTTACGGAAGTTATACGTTGCGTATAAAGGGATCTAATAGCGACGGTAAATGGAATGAAGCGCAACGTGTGCTTAAAATACGTATTCGACCTCCTTTTTACTTGTCTACCTGGGCCTATGTCGTTTATGTACTATTGGCTTTATGTTCTCTGGTTGCCGTTATTTTCTATTTTAGGAGAAGGACCCAACAGAAGCATCAGCAGACCATGGAGAAGTTTGAGCGTGAGAAGGAGAGGGAACTGTACACGGCTAAAATAGATTTCTTCACGAATGTAGCTCATGAGATACGTACGCCGCTTACACTCATAAAGAGTCCGCTTGAGAATGTGTTGTCGTCCAAATCGGTATCCGATGAAATCAGGGATGATTTGGAGATAATGGACCTGAATACAAATCGGCTGCTCGATTTGGTCAATCAGTTGCTCGATTTCAGAAAAACGGAGACGCAAGGATTCCAACTGAATTTTGTGGAATGTGATGTGTCGGATATCCTGCAAAAGACGTGTAAACGTTTTAGACTTTCGGCACGTCAGAAAGAATTGGAATTTGTTATTGACTCTCCCGAAACGGTGTATGCTTCGGTCGATAAGGAAGGATTGACCAAGATTATCAGTAATCTGCTTTCCAATGCCATCAAGTATTCTGAAACTTATATCCGCGTTAGGCTGTATGTGGAAGAAGATAAACTGTTGTTTTCGGTTTGTAATGACGGTCCTGTTGTTCCGGCAAAAATGCGTGAAGAGATTTTTAAGCCGTTCATCCAGTATAAGGAGGGAGTCTTGAGCTCTGTATCCGGTACCGGTATTGGGTTGGCATTAGCCCGTTTGCTTGCCGAACTGCATGAAGGTGCATTATACATGGAAGATTCCATGGAATGTAATTGTTTCCTGTTGTCACTTCCGTTGAAGCATGTACAAACTGTTACAATAGAACGAAAAGAACCGGTAATGAATGAAGAATCATCCGGAGAAGGAGAACCGGAAACCGGTCGTAAACAATGCCGGTATACCCTGTTGGTTGTAGAAGATAGTTTGGAGATGCGGTTGTTTGTGACTAAACAATTGTCATCGGAATATCAGGTGCTGACAGCCGTCAATGGTATAGAAGCGTTGAAAGTGTTGGGAGAACATACGGTCAATCTGGTTATTTCTGATATTATGATGCCCGAGATGGATGGATTGGAACTGTGTGAACATCTGAAGTCGGAGCTCGATTATAGCCATATTCCCATTATATTATTGACAGCTAAAACCACCCTTCAGGCAAAAATAGAAGGTATGAGGCTTGGTGCGGACGTTTATATAGAAAAACCGTTCTCTGTGGAATACCTGAGAGTATGTGTGTCTAACTTGTTGAGTAACCGCGAGAAGTTGCGGGTTTCTTTTGCTCATTCTCCTTTTGTACAAGCTAACAGTATGGCGATGACTAAAGCAGACGAAACCTTTCTTAAAACATTGAAAGAAGTAGTTGTGGCCAATATGCAAAATCCTGAATTCTGTCTTGATGATATGGCGAGCCTGCTGAATATGAGCCGTTCGAGCCTGAACTGGAAAATAAAAGGGATATTGGATTTGACCCCGAATGATTACATTCGTCTGGAACGTCTGAAGAAGGCGGCACAGCTGTTGCAGGAAGGAGAATGTAAGATCAATGAAGTGTGTTACATGACTGGATTCAATACCCCTTCTTACTTCACAAAATGCTTCCAGAAGCAGTTTGGAGTTCTGCCTAAGGACTTTATAAAGTGACAACAGGGGCGATTGGTACTATTTTCGCATTGTTTGGATAAATATTTATACTCTATATCTCAATATTTTGCTATTTTTGGACTGTCATTTTATATCGCTGTTCCGCCTTCAGTAAAAGACGGGAAATAGGCTTTATTTTAAAGATTATATTATGAAAGATACATTGATCAGCAGGAGAGAGTTTCTGAAAGATATAGGGATGATTGGAGCCGGAGTGCTGCTATCGGCAAGCCCTTGGCTTTCTGCTTTTTCGGAAGTTGTAGAAACATCCGGTGAAAAGTGCCGTCTGGCTATTATCGGTCCGGGTTCAAGAGGACGTTTTTTGATGAGCTTTCTGGTACAGAATCCTAAAGTAGAAATTGTGGCATTGTGCGATATCTATCAGCCTTCTATTGAAAAAGCACTGGAGCTGGCTCCGAAAGCTAAAGTTTATGACGATTACCGGGAAATACTGGAAGATAAAACCGTTGATGCCGTACTGGTAGCTACTCCTCTTAATTCCCATTGCCAAATAGTGCTGGATGCTTTTGATGCCGGCAAGCACGTGTTCTGTGAGAAATCTATAGGCTTTACGATGGAAGAATGTTTCCGCATCTATAATAAGCACATCAGTACGGAGAAAGTATTCTTTACCGGCCAGCAACGTCTTTTTGATCCGCGATACATTAAGGCCATGGAAATGATTCATGCCGGTACTTTTGGTGAGATAAACGCCATCCGTACTTTTTGGAACCGGAATGGAGACTGGAGGCGGGAAGTGCCTTCACCTGATCTGGAACGTCTGATTAACTGGCGTCTGTATCGCGAATATTCCAAAGGACTGATGACTGAACTGGCTTGCCATCAGTTGCAAATAGGGAGTTGGGCACTGCAAAAGCTTCCCGAGAAAGTGATGGGACATGGGGCTATCACCTATTGGAAGGATGGTAGGGAAGTATATGATAATGTAAGTTGCATATATGTGTTCGATGACGGAGTGAAGATGACATTTGATTCTGTCATATCCAATAAATTCTATGGTTTGGAAGAACAAATCATGGGTAATCTGGGGACGGTGGAACCGGAGAAAGGTAAATACTTCTTTGAAAGTGTTCCTCCTGCACCTGGATTTTTGCAGATGATTAACGACTGGGAGAATAAAGTGTTTGATTCCTTACCTTTTGCCGGAACTAGCTGGGCACCGGAAACTGCCAATGAAAACAAAGGGGAATTTATTCTGGGAGAACGACCTAAATCGGATGGTACTTCTTTGTTATTAGAAGCTTTTGTTGAGGCTGTTATTACCCGTAGGCAGCCAGAACGCATAGCTGAAGAGGGCTATTATGCAAGTATGCTTTGCCTGTTGGGCGATCAGGCCTTACAGGAAGAACGGGTACTATACTTCCCCGATGAATATAAAATCAATTACCTGAATCATCAAGCTAAAACACCTGAAGCCGTATGAAAAATACAGTCATTACTGCCCGCCGGAAAAAGATAGAACTGCTGACTTTGCTGGCGTGCTTCATTATAGGCAATCTGGCAAATCTGTATGCCATAATTTCTTATGAGACACCTTTCTCGGAGATGCTGACATCCTTTTTCTATGTCCTCGCGTTTTCGGGCGTGCTTTATGTCTTTTGGACAATCCTGCGCATTCTGTTCTATGGGATAAGAAGTCTGTTTTTGAAGAAAAGAAATGCGGCCTGAAGATGATCAAGACTCAGTAACTTAATTAATACCAATGATATATGACGACACGAAGAGATTTTTTGAAAACGATGACAATGGCTTCTGCCGGACTGGCATTCGGGGCCGGTGATGTGCTGGGAGCCCGTGCTTCCACTACGCAAAGGAAAGTGACGGATAAAGTGAAGATTGCCTATATAGGCATTGGAAACCGTGGCGAGCAGATTATAAACGATTTTGCCCGTACCGGTATGGTAGAAGTTGTGGCTCTGTGCGATGTGGATATGGGAGCCGCTCATACCCAGAAAGTGATGAACCAGTATCCTAAGGCGAAACGTTTCCGCGATTTCCGTCAGATGTTTGACAAGGCGGGCAATGATTTTGATGCAGTAGCCATAGCTACTCCCGATCATTCACATTTCCCTATCAGTATGCTGGCTTTGGCATCAGGTAAACATGTGTATGTGGAGAAACCTCTGGCACGTACTTTCTATGAAGGAGAATTGCTGATGCAAGCTGCACTGAAACGTCCGAACCTGGCTACACAAGTCGGTAACCAAGGACATTCGGAAGCTAACTATTTTCAGTTCAAGGCGTGGATGGATGCCGGTATTATCAAGGATGTAACGGCTGTGACGGCACACATGAATAATCCCCGTCGCTGGCACAAATGGGATACCAATATCTATAAGTTCCCTTCCGGCCAGCAACTGCCGAAAGACATGGAGTGGGATGCCTGGTTGGGAGTAACTCCTTATCACGAATATAACAAAGACTACCATTTGGGACAGTGGCGCTGCTGGTACGATTTTGGAATGGGCTGTCTGGGTGATTGGGGTGCACATATCCTGGATACAGTTCACGAATTCCTGGAATTGGGATTGCCCTACGAAGTGTCTATGAAATATGCCAATGGACATAATGACTATTTCTTCCCTTATTCTTCCACTATCCTGTTCCGTTTCCCTCAACGTAAGGGTATGCCGCCGGTTGACATTACATGGTATGATGGTCTGGACAATCTTCCTCCTATCCCTGCCGGTTATGGGGTATCCGGTTTAGATCCTAATATTCCTGCAACTAATCAGGGAGATACGCCGGCCTCTAGTCTGAACCCCGGAAAGATTATTTATACAAAGGATTTGATATTTAAGGGTGGAAGCCATGGCAGCACACTTTCCATAATACCAGAGGAGAAAGCTAAGGAAATGGCAGGTAAACTGCCGGAAGTACCTAAGAGTCCGTCGAATCATTTCGAAAATTTCCTGTTGGCTTGTATGGGACAGGAAAAGACCCGCTCACCGTTTGAAATTAACGGTGTGCTGGGGCAGGTATTCTCATTAGGAGTGATTGCTCAACGTCTCAATACGCAAATATTCTTTGATCCTCGCACCAAGCAGATTACAAATAATGAGTTTGCGAATGCAATGTTGGCCGGCGTACCGCCTCGTAAAGGATGGGATGAGTTCTATAAACTGTAATTGCATAGTATTAAATAATCAATAGAAGAAATATCAATATGAAAAAGAATTATTTGTTGCTTTTGTTTGTGTTTTGTGCATCTGTGGTTTCGGCGCAAAACTGGGAGCCGCTTTTCAATGGGAAGAACCTGAGTGGCTGGAAGAAGCTGAATGGTAAAGCCGAATACAAAGTGGTAGATGGTGCTATTGTCGGCATTTCGAAGATGGGAACACCTAACACATTTCTGGCTACAAAGAAGACGTATGGTGATTTTATCCTGGAGTTTGATTTCAAAGTAGATGATGGCTTGAATTCGGGTGTGCAGCTGCGCAGTGAAAGCAAGAAAGACTACCAGAAAGGACGCGTGCACGGCTATCAGTTTGAGATTGATCCCTCTAAGCGTGCCTGGTCGGGTGGCATCTATGATGAGGCCCGTCGCAACTGGCTTTATCCGCTGACACAAAATCCGGCAGCTAAAAGTGCTTTCAAGAACAATGAGTGGAATAAGGCTCGTATCGAGGCTATAGGTAATTCTATCGCTACCTGGATCAATGGAGTGCCTTGTGCCAATATCTGGGACGATATGACTCCTGCCGGTTTTATTGCTTTGCAGGTACATGCTATCGGTAATGCTGCCGATGAAGGAAAAACAGTCAGTTGGAAGAATATCCGCATTTGTACAACAGACGTAGAGCGCTACCAGACAGACCGGAAAGCTCCGGAGATAAATGTTATCCCCAATACCATCTCTCCGAACGAAGCAAAAGAAGGTTGGACACTTCTTTGGGACGGTAAGACTTCAGAAGGTTGGAGAGGAGCCAAATTGAATTCTTTCCCTGAAAAGGGTTGGAAAATGGAAAACGGCATCCTGAAAGTGATGAAGAGTGGTGGTGCTGAATCTGCTAACGGTGGCGATATCGTAACTACCCGCCAATACAAAAACTTTATCCTGAAAGTAGATTTCAAGATTACTGAAGGCGCTAACAGTGGAGTGAAATATTTCGTAAACCCCGATATGAATAAAGGAGCCGGTTCGGCTATTGGTTGCGAGTTTCAGATTCTTGATGACGATAAGCATCCTGATGCTAAATTGGGCGTGAAAGGAAACCGTACATTGGGTTCACTTTACGATTTGATTCCTGCTCCGGCAGATAAACCTTTCAACAAGAAAGATTTCAATACGGCTACGATTATCGTGAAAGGTGATCGCGTAGAGCATTGGCTGAATGGTGTGAAGCTCATCGAATACACACGTCAGAACCAGATGTGGGATGCACTGGTTGCATATAGCAAGTATAGAGATTGGCCTAACTTCGGTAATTCAGAGTCTGGAAACATTCTTCTGCAAGACCATGGCGATGAAGTTTGGTTTAAGAATATAAAGATCAAAGAGTTGTAATTAATAGTATGTCTTTGAAAAGGGTGAGTTGCAGAATTGTGGCTTGCCCTTTCATTTTTCTTTAGGAAACACAGACTTGAAAATGCCGGACGTTATTAAACATCTTTATAAATATTCACCTTCTCAGGGTGGCTTGCTTTATGCCTGGTTTCCATCTATGCATACACGTGTCGATATAATGCTGTGTGGCAGGCAGGGGGAGGACATTTTACTGTCGGTAGTCGATGCGGTGTACAAAATGCTGTGTCGTTTAGAAAAGATGGCCAACTATTATGATGCGGATAGTGAACTGGCATATTTGAACCGGACTGCTTCTGTACATCCGCAACAGGTCAGCCACGAGCTTTATGATATGCTTACTTTCTGTGTAGATTGCTATACCCGTACCGCTGGATGTTTTGATGTAACTATTCATTCGGCTGATTATACACCCAATTTAATCCGTAGTGTTCAACTATCACCTCAGGAGCGTACCCTTCTCTTTTTGCAACCGGGAGTGACTATCAACCTTTCCGGATTCCTGAAAGGATATGCTTTGGAAAAAACACGGAAATTACTGCAACATTATGAAGTGAAGGATGCATTGATCAATATGGGAAACAGTTCTGTATTGGCTTTTGGGCATCATCCCTTGGCTGATGGATGGAAGGTCGGTTTTGGACAGGGCGCTGTTCTAAACGGGAGGAAACCGCAGGAGTTGCTTCTTCAGAATGAATGCCTCACTACTTCCGGTAATGATTCGCATGAGCGAAAACATATTATTAATCCCCGGAACGGAAAACCGGTGGAAGGGAAAAGAGAAGTAGCGGTGGTTACGGACAATGGTGCCATAGGCGAAGTTTTGTCGACCGGTTTATTTGTAGCTGATGCCCGTCAGCGGGAAATACTGGAAGCGGAGTTCCGTCCGCGTTTGATTCTTGATCTCTAAAACAACTTCTCAACTGAAGTAGTGGGATATTTAAATCGTATCTGACTCGTATCTGAGCCGTACTTGCTCCGTACATTCTTCGCTCAGAAGTACCTCTGGACGAAGAAACTACGGATTTGATACGGAGCAAGTACATCTCGGGTATTCTGTATGCAAGAATAAGACCTGTTTGTACAATATCTGTGTCAGAGGTATAGCCGGATACGCTACTAATACCTTTTTGCCTCGATTATTCTATAAAATGATTTTTTCGTTCTATCGGAAATTGCACATAAGCGCTACCTTTGAATGGCTGGATTCAGCTTGTTAGTATCCGGAAACTATCAGGAAGAACCGGTTTTATGGAAAACAAAAAATGATGTTTAATTAAAACTTTAAATCTTATGCAGGTAAATACAAAATTCCTCGTGTGTTCGCTTATATATATGGGGAGTCTTTCTGCGAACGCGGTGGGATCGTCTTCTTTGGCAAATGAAACGGTGCACGTATCTATCCTTTCGGCGGATCAAACAAAAAATGAACGGAACATTACAGGACGTATAATCGACGGAGATACCGGAGAGGCTCTTATTGGTGTCAGCATTCTGGTTAAAGGAGCCTCTATGGGTACGGTGACCGATGTTGATGGGAAGTTTTCATTGTCTGTGGCTACAGGAGATGTCTTGGAGATATCGTATATCGGCTATAAAAGCCAGTCGATAGTGGTTGGCAATCAGAGTGTCTTGGACATCAGGATGATGTCCGATAACGAATTGTTGGATGAAGTGGTAGTGGTGGGCTATGGCTCTCAGAAAAAAGTGAATCTGACGGGTTCTGTTGCTACGGTTAATTTTGATGATAAGACCTTGTCGCGTCCCGTAACTACGCTTGCTTCTACTTTATCGGGTATGGTGGCCGGATTGAATGTGATGCAGACATCCAGTAAGCCCAACTCAGAATCATCTACTCTGCGTATTCGCGGTACAGGTACTTTAAATGATTCTGCACCATTGGTGCTGGTCGATGGAATGGAAATGTCGCTGAATAATGTCAATCCTAATGATATCGCTTCTATCTCCATCCTGAAAGATGCCGCTTCGTGTGCTATTTATGGTAACCGGGGTGCTAATGGTGTTATTCTATTGACTACCAAGAAAGGTACGGACGGGAAAATCAACGTGACCTATTCAGGAAAATTCTCCTATAATACACCGGCTAATCTGATCCGTATGGTTTCAAACTATGCCGACTACATGGAATTTATCAATGAGGCTTCGGACAATGCAGGGCAGGCACAGGTGTTTAGCCAAACTACCATTGATACGTGGCGTGCAGCGGCCAGCAATCCGAATGGAATATCCGAATCGGGTTACCCGAATTATGTGGCCTATCCGAATACGGACTGGTACGATGAGGTGTATAATCCGAAATTGATGCAAGAACATTCTATTACGCTTACCGGTGCGGAAAAGAGAACCCGGTATAGCCTGAATGCTACGTATGTGGATAATCCCGGTCTGGTGGTGAATTCAGGAATGAAGAAATATTATATGCGCAGTAATCTGGAGTCACAGGTTGCCAGTTTCTTGGCTGTGGGGCTGAATGCATGGGGTTATCATGTAGATCAGGAAAGAAATAATGTTGATGATTTGAATGGTTTGCAAATGCAGAAAAGTACACCGGGAACCTATCCGTATTACGATGGGAAATATGGAGCTCCCGAAGCCCTCGAAGAAGATCCGGTAGTCAACAATCCGGTTTATTATCTGAATAGTGCGGGAGGCTCTTATAAAACAACGAAATTCTTTGTGAATCCTTATATTAAGATTGATTTCCTTAAGAACTTCCATTTGACTTCTAACTTCTACTACGATCATTATCGGCAGGAGAATCTGTGGCATTATTCCGATTATCAGGAAAGATTTTCATTCCAACGTGGAGAAACTATGAATGTTCCTCCTACTTCCGAATTGCTTGCGGAGTACCCTGTGAAATATTATATTGATGGAAATCAGAGCTGGAAAAATACTACCACCTTAAACTG
>OJJH01000428.1_pt1 | contig 13229 bp, 9 predicted proteins | sample 1596251 | NCBI WGS metagenome assembly OJJH01 (sample SAMEA4350153, study PRJEB24818) | metagenome | biome: human; feature: gut; material: faeces | place: Denmark | collected 2013-09
CTTCAGCCTGTGTTCACGGATGCTCCGTTCTATGGGAATGGTACGAGTGAGAGGTTGTTCGATATCGGCTTGTGTCTGCCTTCGGGACCTACACTGACAGATGAGGATATCAGGAGAGTGGTGGATATGATCCGATAAAATGAGTAAAATATGCCCTAATGGGTATAGATTTTTGTTTCGTCCCCGGTTTTATGCCATGCCAGGTATAAAACCGGGGACATTTCGTTAAACGGGTATAATATGAATAATCGGACAATAGCAGAGTATGTGAAGTAGATGTATAAGAAAGAATTAAGTAATAATACTGATAATGTGATGATTATAATTTATTCTGCATAACTTGATCCAGATGCCTTGTTTTCTTTTGTCATCTTCCTGCAAATGTTCACCTTTGCAATGTTGATCAACGCAATGTGAATAAAATCAGTAGTAATAACATTAAAAAAAGGAGATGCAGGAATATGGCATTATTTTATAAAGCAGTAAAATCGACTATGGCAACTAAGTCCGGTGATAAGAAATGGCACTTGAACTTGGTGAAGGTAGGCAAGGTGGTATCTACTCAGCAATTGGCTGAGATGATTGCGGAAAAATCGTCATTGACTCCGGGTGATGTGCATAATGTGGTTCGTAACTTGATGACAGCGATGCGTAGTGCATTGCTGGACAGTAAGACGGTACGTCTGGACGGATTGGGTACTTTTACGATGAAAGCGCGTACACGGGGAAGGGGAGTGGACAAAGAGGAAGAGGTGAACCCGAATCAGGTGGCAGCCCTTCTTTGTCATTTTACTCCTGAATATACTCGTCCTGCGGCTATCGGTACTACCCGGGCTTTGTTTCAGGGTGTTGAGTTCCAGAAAGCGAGTGGGATCGGTGCTTCGGGCAATAATGGTTCCGGAGGTGGTGATGGAGACATAGTAGATGATCCGACTGCGTAGTTAGCGGTTCTATAGGATTAGAATATGAGGAAAAATAATTGGAACATCTTTTTGAAAGTAATCATTGCTGTGGCAAGTGCTATTGCCGGGGTAATAGGAGGTCAGGGATTACTTTGACGGTCAGCCGATCATTTCGGTTGAAATAATAAATGCCGTTGTCTGTTTGAAAGAATGGATAGCGGCATTTTATTATATGGTTTACGGAATCGGTAATTAGGAATAATCTTGTATATTTGTGAGTGAAGCCATTAATAGGAATACGCTATGGCTAAACTTTACCCGATTGGGATACAGAACTTTGAAAGTTTGCGAGATGATAATTACTTTTATATAGATTCGCATTTGAAAACCTCTAAATCTTCAGTTTAGAGGATGAAAAATGCGGGGTAGCATGTGATGGAGTTCAAATTTGACGGGAGTGCGGAAGAGGCTTTGAAACAGATAAAAGAAAAGGGATATGCCGCTCCGTTTGCCAATGATTCCCGCCAACTGATAAAGGTAGGAGTGAATTTTAGCTCGAAAACAAGGAATATTGATAGTTGGATCGTGGACTGACTGTAAGCTTCACATGGCTATATAAATTGATATAAAAAGAATAAAATATACATTAAGATGATTAGATTTTGTAAGTTTCTGTTTTTTTGTTATTTTTGTATTCAAGTTAGGTTGTTAATTTACTGAATATAGTAACCTTACACAAACAGACAAACATCGTCTTATGAAGAGAAATGTATCATTGCTGAAGTATGCACTGCTGATAGCACTTTGCTGTGTAGCATGTGTAAATGAGAAAGATTTGTATGAACCGTCGGGGGAGGATCCTGGCGAAACGGAAGAGTTGGACCTATCGTTCAAATTCGCTTTGAGATCCGATAAACAGATTCATATATCTGTTAACCGGGCAGATGGAAAAGCTGCTGAGGGGATAGGGGTTGGAGTGTATCTTCAACAGCCTTATGAAGAAGACGGGATTATTTCCGGTAAGCCTCTCTATATGGGCTATACAGATGGGAATGGGCAGATTGATGCTACTATTTCTGTTCCGGCAAACAGTGATAAGTTGTATGTCGCTTCGTTGACAGCCGGTTATCCCGGAGTGCAGGAGATGGATGTGCAACCTTCGATGACGTGCAACTTGACTGCAACAGCCTTTCAAATCAAGACTGCTACTACCCGTATGGTTGCTACCCGGAGTGAAACAGGATTGGATGTTCCCGTTGACCAGAAACTAAGCAATCTTTATGAATTGTATAGCCCTTATACTGATTCGGAGATTGGAAAAGACGGTATACCACTTTTGAATGCTTCTCCGCTTGTTACGAAAGAGGAATTGTCTGCTAAGTTTCTAAATTTAATGAATAGTTGGTATCCGGAACAGAAGAATGTGCAGGATGTGGATTTGAAAAAGAGCTCTGATCTGGTGGTGACTGACGAATTGGGAGCGGAAGTGTGGGCTACGTATGTCGGTGATGGTGGATTTTATGTAAATAATGCGACCGTCTACAATGTGTTGGCTTATTATAGCTACCAGGAAGGGGAGCTTGGCAGACGTGAAGATATACAGGGACATCGTATGACTTTGTTACTTCCGAATACTCATCAGCAGAAGTGTCCTTCGGGTTTAAAAGTACAATTGTTGTATTGGGACGGAAAACAATATAGTAAGGTATTCCCGAAAGGTGCACGTATCGGTTTTGCTGTGGCACGTGACGGATTGAATATAGCTAATGTAAATGCTGCCAATGGAGGAGTGAATTCAAAAAGTTCCTATAAGTTCAAGAATCAGACCTTCCCGAATGGAGATGTTAATGGCTTTTATTACTCTACCCCATCTTTGAATGCAACGAAAAGGAAGAATGCGGTGATTCGAAATGTGCCCGATTATAACTGTTGCATTATGGGCTTCGATATTCGCCCTTATGATGATCCGAAAGCAGATTATGATTTTAATGATGTGATGATAAAGCTTACCGCATCACCGGTATCTGCCATCAAACCGGAAGAAGACATTCCGGTGATCGATGAATTTACTCCATCGGAGGCTGTTTACGGTACATTGGCCTTTGAAGACCAGTGGCCTAAGATGGGGGACTATGACTTCAACGATTTTGTAATGAATTACAGTTATGAGTTGGAGAAAGGGGATAATAATATGATTACTGCTCTAAAGTTGACTTTCGCACCGATTGCAAAGGGAGCAGCTTCATGGACGCATATCGGTGTGGGCATCGAACTGCCGCTTTCGGCTGACAATATCGACAAAGCAAAGTCGGAAGGTGCTACGCTTGAAGAGGGTAATGACCGGGCCACTTTTATTGTCTGGAATGATGTTAATACTGCTTTCGGTACGACTGAAGGATATGTGAATACGGAGGGTGCGGCGGTCGGAGTTTCCGCTATTCCGGTTGAAGTAACCGTACGACTGAAGACTCCTGTCAGCAGCTTGTTAACTCAGAAGTTTAATCCGTTTATTTTTGTCAACAGCCGTCAAAGAGAAATACATCTGGTAGATTATAAGCCGACAAAACATGCCGACACTTCACTCTTCGGGACAGAAAATGACAGATCGGATCCTGGGGCTGAAGTTTATTATCGTATGGATAACCGATATCCATGGGCTCTTGATTTCCCACGGAAGGAAGACTCTTCACCGGCGTGGAATTATCCCAAGGAAAGAGTTATCATTACGAAAGCATATCCTAATTATGAGAAATGGGTGCTTGATCAATCCAATCTTTCCTGGTTTGACGCGAGTGTGTCGGGGAACGTGAATAGGGAATTCTTATATTAAGGAGAAAAACAAAATCCTCCGTAGAAAAAAGGTATCTACGGAGGATTATTTATTTTTTCTTTCTTAAGTCTCTCCCTTCGAACCGGCAGATTGCCTCTATCCATTCTTCGGTCAGTGGCTTGGATTCGTGTCTTTCCAGATCGAATGTCACCATGACCGAACGACAGATGCATTTCACTTCCATTGTTTCGGTGTCGATGACCCGTTGCAGCAGATGAAAGCTTTTGGTTCCGATTTCGCAAACTGCGGTTTGTACGGCGATGTGGTCCGATGAAAAAATCTGTGCCAGAAAGTCGGCTTCAATGTGTACGACTACAATGCCGTCTTTTTCCCAGTCGACTCCCGGGCATACAGAAGCGAAATATTCTGTTTTGCCGAGATCGTAAAATGAAAAATAGACGGTGTTGTTGACGTGTCCGAATTTGTCTACGTCGTTGAATCGTAGTTGTATAGGTAAACTGTGATGAAATTCGATTTCTTCCATTTGTTTTCTCTTAACCTTTGTTATTATTGGGCAAAATTAGTATTTTTGCACGTTATTCTCACAAGAAATAGATCAAGAAATGATAGAAGACATTAAAAAAGCTTGTCAAGTGATGAGCGAAGGCGGGGTGATTCTCTATCCCACCGATACGGTTTGGGGAATTGGCTGTGATGCTACCAATGAAGACGCTGTGCGCCGGGTGTATGAGATAAAACAACGTGCTGACAGCAAGGCGATGCTGGTATTGGTAGACTCGCCGGTGAAAGTGGAATTCTATGTGCAGGATGTTCCTTCGGTAGCTTGGGATTTGATTGAGGTTGCCGATAAGCCATTAACTATCATTTATTCCGGTGCCCGCAACCTGGCTTCAAATCTGCTTGCAGAGGATGGAAGCGTAGGCATCCGGGTGACAAACGAGGCGTTTTCCCGTCGTTTGTGCCAGCAGTTTCGCAAAGCGATTGTCTCGACATCTGCCAATGTCAGCGGACAACCGGGAGCAGCCAATTTTAATGAAATCAGCGAAGAAATAAAATCGTCGGTGGATTACATTGTCAATTTTCGACAAGATGATATGAGTCGTCCTAAACCATCGAGTATCATTAAACTGGATAAAGGTGGAGTGATCAAGATTATTCGCGAATGATGGAAAAAGAAAAGATAAGTTTATTACAGCGCTTTATTATCTGGCGCGAGAATAAAATCAAAGAAAAGCAGTTTATTCTCATTTTAAGTTTTCTGGTCGGTATTTTTACTGCCATTGCTGCACTGCTCCTAAAATTCTTTATTCATACGATACAGAATTTCCTGACAGATAACTTTAATACGACGGAGGCCAACTACCTGTATCTGGTTTATCCGGTGGTCGGTATTTTTCTGGCAGGATGGTTTGTACGCAATATCGTAAAGGATGATATCAGCCATGGAGTCACGAAGATTCTTTATGCAATTTCGAGGAGGCAGGGGCGTATCAAAAGACATAATATCTGGTCGTCGACCATTGCCAGTGCCATTACCATCGGTTTCGGCGGATCGGTAGGAGCCGAGGCACCTATTGTGTTGACCGGATCGGCAATCGGGTCGAATTTGGGAAGTATGTTCAAGATGGAGCACCGTACACTGATGTTGCTGGTAGGCTGTGGAGCGGCGGGTGCCATCGGAGGTATTTTTAAAGCGCCTATTGCCGGACTGGTGTTTACGCTTGAAGTACTGATGATTGACCTTACCATGTCGTCTTTATTACCATTGCTGATTTCGGCTGTCACGGCTGCCACTGTTTCGTATATTACGACCGGACAGGAGGCTATGTTTAAATTCCATCTGGATCAGCCTTTTGAATTGGAGCGTATTCCTTATGTGATTCTTTTGGGAATCTTTTGCGGATTGGTATCGCTTTATTTCACTCGCGCTATGAACTCTGTGGAAGGAGTATTTGGCAAACTCTCCAATCCGTATAAGAAGTTGGCATTGGGAGGTGTGATGCTGAGTGTGCTCATCTTCCTCTTTCCACCCTTGTATGGTGAAGGTTACGATACGATCGAACTATTGTTGAACGGCGTGAGCAATGCCGACTGGGATACGGTACTGAATAACTCGTTGTTTTATGGATACGGTAATCTGTTGCTGGTCTATTTGGTGCTGATCATTCTGTTGAAAGTCTTTGCGTCGAGTGCGACCAACGGTGGAGGCGGATGTGGCGGTATTTTTGCACCTTCGCTGTATCTGGGATGTATTGCCGGTTTTGTGTTTTCGCACTTTAGCAATGATTTTGACTTTACCTCGACTTTGCCCGAAAAGAACTTTGCGTTGATGGGAATGGCAGGGGTTATGAGTGGAGTCATGCATGCACCTCTGACTGGAGTATTCCTGATTGCCGAGCTAACGGGCGGATATGACCTCTTCCTGCCTCTGATGATTGTTTCGGTCAGTTCGTATCTGACAATCATCGTGTTTGAACCTCATAGTATCTACTCTATGCGTTTGGCTAAAAAGGGACAGTTGCTGACCCATCACAAGGATAAAGCTGTATTGACACTGATGAAAGTTGAAAATGTGGTTGAAACTGGCTTTGTCAGCGTGCGTCCGGAAATGGATCTGGGCGAATTGGTGAAGGCGATTTCAACTTCGCATCGTAATATGTTTCCTGTGACGGATAAAGACGGGGTCTTGCTGGGCGTCGTGCTACTGGACGATATCAGGAACATCATGTTCCGTCAGGAACTTTATCATCGTTTTACCGTTAGTAAACTGATGACCTCGGTCCCTGCCCGTCTGTATGATACAGATAGCATGGAACAGGTGATGCAGACTTTTGACGATACAAAAGCGTGGAACTTACCTGTGGTCAATGAAGAGGGAAAATATCTGGGATTTGTATCCAAATCTAAGATATTTAATTCATATCGCCAGGTATTGGTACATTTCTCGGAAGATTGACGGAACGGCGATGGGCCGTATGTAACGGATAGTGTGCTTTGCAGGCAATTCGTTACTTTCGTAATCTACAGTGTAAAACTCATAACTTATAAATTATGAAGAAAGAAGATTTAAGAATTGTATATATGGGGACTCCGGACTTTGCCGTGGAAGCCCTGCAATGTCTGGTTGAAGGCGGTTATAATGTGGTTGGAGTGATTACGATGCCCGATAAACCTGCCGGTCGCGGACATAAAATTCAGTATTCTCCGGTAAAGCAATATGCACTGGATCATCAACTGCCTTTGCTGCAACCGGAAAAGCTGAAAGATGAAGAATTCATTCAGGCGTTACGTGAGTGGAAAGCCGATCTACAGATTGTTGTAGCTTTTCGTATGTTGCCGGAAGTGGTATGGAATATGCCACGTCTGGGAACTTTTAATCTCCATGCTTCTCTGCTTCCGCAATACCGTGGAGCAGCGCCTATAAACTGGGCAGTGATCAACGGAGACACCGAAACAGGTATTACTACTTTTTTCCTGAAACATGAAATAGATACGGGGGAAGTAATCCAGCAAGTACGTATTCCCATTGCCGATACGGACAATGTAGAGATTGTGCATGACAAGTTGATGCATTTGGGCGGTCGGTTGGTTATAGAAACTGTAGACGCTATTCTGGAGGGAAAGGTGAAATCAATACCTCAGGAAGAAATGGCAGTGGCAGGCGAACTTCGTCCGGCTCCGAAGATTTTTAAAGAGACCTGCCGAATTGACTGGAATCAGCCGGTGAAACGGGTTTATGATTTTATTCGTGGGCTTTCGCCTTATCCGGCTGCATGGAGTGAGTTGGTGAATCCGGAAGGGGAAGCGGTTGTCGTGAAAATCTTTGAGAGTGAGAAGTTGCCAAAGGTGCATACGTTGGCTCCCGGAAGCATTGTTACTGATGGAAAAAACTTTTTGAGAGTGGCTGTGCCGGATGGATTTGTAAATGTCCTTTCGTTGCAGTTGCCAGGTAAAAAGAGACTGAAGACAGATGAACTTTTACGTGGATTCCATCTGACTGAAGCATTTAAGATGAAGGCTGTGTAATAACAGATAGTGCATTATCCTTTTGGGATATGAGCCGATCCCGTTGATTATAATTATGAATTTGAAATAGCAGAAAAAGAATTTCTGCCAAATAAATTGTTATTGAGGGGGAGCCCTGATGTTTTTTTGTTAATTTTGTGCTATTATTTTAAGAATGATGAATATGAAACCAATTATATCCCCTTCTATCCTTTCTGCAGATTTCGCATATCTGGCAAAGGACATTGAGATGATCAACCGTAGTGAAGCAGACTGGGTACACATTGATATTATGGACGGAGTATTTGTGCCGAACATATCTTTCGGCTTTCCGGTACTGAAATATGTAGCTAAGTTAACTTCAAAGCCGTTGGATGTACATCTGATGATAGTCAATCCGGAAAAGTTTATTCCTGAAGTGAAGGCATTGGGTGCCCACATCATGAATGTGCATTACGAGGCATGTCCTCACTTACACCGGGTCGTGCAACAGATTCGTGAAGCAGGTATGCAACCAGCGGTCACTATCAATCCGGCCACTCCGATAGCCCTGTTGCAGGATATTATCCGGGATGTATATATGGTGCTGGTTATGAGTGTGAACCCCGGATTTGGCGGACAAAAATTTATTGAACACTCGGTAGAGAAAGTGAAAGAGCTTCGTGAACTGATTGAGCGTACCGGATCTAAAGCACTGATCGAAGTTGATGGAGGGGTAAATCTGGAAACAGGCGCCCGTCTGATAGCTGCCGGGGCAGATGCATTGGTGGCAGGAAATGCTATCTTTGCTGCTGAGAATCCGGAAGGAATGATTCACGCCATGAAAGGGCTGTAGAGCCGTCTTGTGAACTTTCAGTATTTACACCGATATCCTTTTATACGCCTGCTATTCCCTCTGATAGCAGGCTTTCTTGTTGGCAATGGGTTGTTTTTTAGGGGAGTCTGTGTTTCGAAGGGCGTGCTGGCAGGAGGGCTGGCAGGATTATTTCTTCTGCTCCTAGTCGTTTATTTTTCTCACCGTTACTCTTTACGTTGGATGTTCGGCTGTATTTTGTACCTGTTCGTGTTTTTGGGCGGAGCAGGTGGAATAAATCAGGCTTTGCAACAGACGCTTTATTCTTTTTCGGAACAAAAATGTGTTTACCGGGCTGTAGTGTCGGAACAAACGGAGCCGAAGGAACATAGCTTCCTTTGTCGGGCATTTTTGGAGGAAAGGCAGGATTCAGTGTGCACCATGCCGGTAAATCGAAAAGTTTTGCTTTATATATCGAAGGATTCATTGTCCGAAGGGTTACGTAGTGGGGATGAGTTAATATTTCTTGCCCATGTATCTCCACCTTCAAATAATGGTAATCCCGATGAATTTGATTATGCGCGTTATCTGCGCTACAAAGGGATTAGCGGGATTGCTTTTGTTGCAAGTGGGAATTGGAAAATTACCGGATATCGGTTTTCCCGATCATGCAGGCAGATTGCATTGGAATACCGGGAGCGGATTCTTGACCAATATCGTGCTTTGAAGTTTAATCCGGATGAATTTGCCGTACTTGCCGCACTTACGGTAGGTTATAAGGAGGAGTTGAGCGAAGATATTCGGGAAACTTACTCTGTATCGGGAGCCAGTCATGTACTGGCACTTTCCGGACTTCATATCGGGTTTCTGTATATGATGCTTCTGTTTTTTCTGAAGTGGCTGCCAGGGAATGCTTTTGGTGTGAGACTTTTTCGTGCGGTAGTGATAATTACCGCATTGTGGGGATTCGCTTTTTTTACCGGTCTCTCTCCTTCGGTCGTCCGTTCCGTTATCATGTTTTCACTGTTGGCTTTGTCGGTTTTATCCCGGCGTACAGGTATTTCACTCAATACACTTGCATTGACTGCATGTATCATGTTAGTGGTTCATCCTTTTTGGCTGTTCGATGTAGGATTTCAACTTTCATTTTCAGCAGTTGCAGCTATTCTGTTATTATATCCCTGGCTGTTCCGCCAATTGCCGGTCGGTAATAGCTTGTTAAAGAAGGTATGGGCATTAATGAGTGTTTCGCTTGCTGCACAAATAGGTACTGCTCCTTTGGTTTTATTGTATTTCTCTAGATTTCCTACTCATTTTTTGCTGACTAATCTGTTGGTAATTCCACTTGTTTCAGGCATCATGTATGCAACGGTCGCATTGCTGGTACTCACCCCTTTTCCTATGCTTTATACAGGATGTTCAGTGGTAGTGAGATCTCTTGTTGATTGGTTGAATACTATGGTCCGTTGGGTGGAACATTTACCGTTGGCATCTATAGATCGTGTCTGGATCTATCCGACAGAAGCTTTTGCTTTTTATCTGGTCTTGTTGATCGGTATACGTTATAAAGTAGTGCGCAGTTTGAAATGTTTATATGTTTTTGGTATTTGTATCTTGGCTATGGGAAGTTTTCATTGGGTGAGCAGAATGATGGACCGTCCGGTGCAAAGCATTGTTTTCTATAATGTCCGGGGATGTCCGGTGGTGCATTGTATCGAAGCTTGTGGCAAGTCGTGGTTGGCTTATGCGGACAGCATTCCGGATGAAAGACGGCTTTCGCGTGCAGTAGCCGGATATTGGAATAGACTGCATCTGGATGTTCCGGTTGCTATAACAGACAATTTTCATTCGTCCGGTTTTTGGATGCAGGATCATTTGCTTATGTTCGGTAATAAACGTATTTGTATGGTTAGTGACAATCGTTGGCGGAACAAAACCGTTGCTGAATCGTTAAACATAGATTATTTGTATGTATGCAAAGGCTATACAGGGAAGTTGGAGTCATTGGTAGGTTTGTTTCATTGCCGGGAAGTTATTTTGGATTCTTCTCTGTCTGCTTATTATAAAGAGGCTTATAGTGAAGAATGTCGCCGGTTGGGGTTGCATTTTATCTCCCTTTCCGACGAAGGTTCTGTGAGGTTTTTGCTCTAAGTACAAAGATTTATCGTAATTCTGGAAGATTTTTATAACCACTTTATTAGCAAGCAGTTCTGAGGATAAGGTAAAAATGAGGTAATGATTTGGCAACCCTGTCTATTTCTACGTTCTGCTGTGAGTTGCTGTCAATGTCTCTCGTCTTGGTACAAAAGTAGCAATAAAAATCGGATACACATCAAAATGTCCCATGATTTTTATCACAGGACGTTTTTTATCTTCGCTGAATAATCCGGTTTAACCGTTACTTCTATTTTCGGCAAGTTGCGGGCTATGATTGCTGAAATTTATACTTTAATCCATACTCTTCCAACTTGCTATACAGCGTTGTACGTCCGATTCCGAGCAATTCGGCGGCAACCTTGCGGTTTCCGTTTGCCTGCTTCAACGCGCGTAAGATGCGTTCCTTGTCCTCCGCATCGTTTCGCAAGGCGAAGCTGACAGGTGAGGTCGGTTTCGTTACGGCAAGTTCCAGATGCTCTTTCATGACAACTCCCGTCTGTGCCTGCAACACCGCGCCCATTATCTTCTGCCGAAGCTCACGGACATTACCCGGCCACGGATGGGTCAGCAATGTCTTACGGGCTTCCGCATCGAACCCAGTCACGCTACATTCGAATTCATTGTTGGCAATCTCACGGAAGAACTCCGCCAACGGCATGATGTCCTCCTGACAGTCACGCAAGGGCGGAACAGTTATCTCGAAGTCGTGCAAACGGTACAGCAAATCCTGTCGGAAACGTTTTTCAATGACCGCTTTCTCCAGATCCTCGTTGGTGGCGGCGATGATGCGGACATTGAAGCTCTTGTCCGTCTTGTCACCTATAGGGCGGTATCTCCGTTCCTGTATGGCACGGAGTAACATCTGCTGGGTTTCCAATGCGAGATTGCCTACCTCATCCAAGAACAATGTGCCACCCTCTGCCTCATTGAAGTATCCTTTCTTTGTGCTATCCGCACCCGTAAACGCGCCTTTGACATGTCCGAAGAATGCCGAGGGCGCAAGGTCTTTGGAGAGTGAACCGCAGTCCACAGGCACAAACGGTTTCCCTGCCCTTTTGCTCTTATCATGCAGATGGTGGGCGATATGCTCCTTGCCCGTGCCGTTCTCTCCGAATATCAGCACGCTCATATCAGTAGGGGCAACTAATCTTATCTGTTGCATGATTTTCTGAAAGGCGGAACTGTCACGGGCAAAAACGGGCATACGATTTCGTCCGATACTCCGTTCTTTCAGGATGGTATGAAGCAGAGGCATAAGTTTATCCTCCACAAGCTGCTTGGGGATATAGTCCAGCGAGCCGAGTTTCATACTTTCGACTGCCGTATGCACTTCGGCATAGTTGGTCATGATGATTAACGGTTGTGTCATGCCTTCCTTGCGCATCCATCGTAATAGGTCGATGCCGTCACCGTCGGGTAGTCGTAGGTCAGAAACCACGATGTCCCCGTCTGAGGCTTGTTGCAGAAGTTTCTTCGCGGTCGAGAGGTGGTAAGCCTGCACGGTACGGAATCCTTCCCGTGCCAGCAGGTTGCAGACAAACTCGCAATACACGATATTGTCCTCCACCACGATGATTCTTGTTTTATCCATTTTCGTATTTTTCCTTTATTCTTTTGCCTGCCGGATAATTTCAGCACCTTTATCCAGCACAGCCGGTCACCGCTTTGCATATCGCTTCGTCATCTGGAGTGGCACTTCCATGAAGTTGGGCGTAAAGTTCCCTCAATGGCTGGTCGGCACGGAGAATCTGCCATGAACTTCGCAGATGGTGTGTAAGTGTGTCCAGTTCTTGGAGGTCTTTACGCTGTTCTGCATTCTTGACCGCCTGCATTTCCTTTTCGGTTTCCGCTATCAGTTTGTCCAGCATGACGGATTCATTGCCATAAGATAGCAGAGTGGAAAAATCCGGCTTTTCATCCAATATGCTGCTTAATGCGCATTTATCCGTAATCTCCATCAGTTCGGATATGGAGAACGGCTTGAACAGGCATCCGGCAAATCCACGCCCTATAAGTTCCTCCTTGCTGCAACTGCCCGAAGCGGTTGTCACGACTATGGGAATACTCTTCGAGTTGCCTACATTGGATGAGCGCAACAGTTCCAGCAGTTCAAAACCGCTTATCTCAGGCATATTCAGATCCGTCAGAAGCAGGCTGTATTCCTTTTTTCGTATCAGCTCCATCAGTACCGAAACATTGGTACAGGTATCGCAGTGCATCCCTTCATGGGCATACATTTCTTTCAACATAAGGAGAAGTACCTCGTCATTGTCGATGGCAATCACATCATGGCAGATATGATTATGGCGCATTTGCGCTTGAATTGTCTGTTCCGGCAGTTCCTCGGCTGTCTGCATGGGAATTTCCACCGTGAAGCGGCTCCCTTTGCCTTTCTCGCTTTCCAAGCGTATAGTTCCACCGAGCATCGCCACAATACGCTGCACGATGGACAATCCTAATCCGAAGCCGTCTTTTGCGGCGGCATTTGAAAGACGTTCAAATGCACCGAATACTCGTTGTTGCTCATCTTCGGTCATGCCCGTACCGGTATCTTCAACGATAAGTTTCAGCAAACCGTTAT
>OJJH01000435.1_pt1 | contig 13075 bp, 10 predicted proteins | sample 1596251 | NCBI WGS metagenome assembly OJJH01 (sample SAMEA4350153, study PRJEB24818) | metagenome | biome: human; feature: gut; material: faeces | place: Denmark | collected 2013-09
CATTACCGGCTTGTACAAACATATATTCAAAATTACTACCCAATGTAGCTTTCAGTAACTGATTATATGTATTTGAATGATAATACGTAACTCCGAAAGTTATTGTATTATTAAACCATTTGGAATCAAGACCTACTTCATAAGAACGAGTTCTTTCAGCTTTCAGATTGGAAATCGGATAATATTTAAAAGGTTTAAAGGTTCCTACTTCAAGTTCGTGAGTGAGAGTTCCAGGAGTTAACCCTGTATAGGGGATCGGCGAACCTACCTCTGTATAGGAAGCTCTGACTTTCAGGAAACCTAAAGTTGGCTCTAATTTCTCTTTAATATTATTGGGTAACAGTTCAGTAACGATGGCAGACAAACCAACTGAAGGATAGAAAATCCACGGATCATCACTGTTTACCAATTGAGAAGGCTTATCGGCTCTCCCTGTCAAGGTTAGGTATAAGGCCGAATTCCATGATAACTCAGCAGAAGCAAATACAGCAAAATTTCTCCTGCGGCTGTCTCCACCGGTTTGACTTGCGGTGCTCTGCGTCGGGTCTATATTGCTATATACAAATTTATTCGGTACTAATAGCAACTGCCCTCCATATCCACGTCCTTTTGTATCATATTCTTCGAAAGAAGTTCCTGCATTGATCGTAGCATGATAGATTTCAGCAAACTGTTTATCGAAGTTTACCATTATATCTGCATATTTCTGTCGAAACGTCTCGTTAGAGTATGTATAGCGTCCGTTTGTACTAGCATATGTGTTTATGGTAGATGCATAACGTTTATCTTCCTTTTCAGTATATGTATTATCTAAACGTACACGACCTGCCACATTCAAATAGTTGGTAATATCGTACTTTAAAGAGGCATATAACATATAACGGTCTTTTACTTCCGGACGAATGTTACGATAGGCAATCCAATATGGATTTTGTATATCCATGCCAAAATCTCCGGGACTCCATTGCTGTTGAGAATATCCGAGTTCACTATTATAGCGTTCAAAATACTTCTCTTTCTCAAAATCTTCACCGCGCGGATATAAGTATGCGCCAACAATTGGATTAAAATAAGTTCCATAAGAAATCATATTGTTATAATACTCACGTATATAACTTGCAGATGCATCTAATGTCAACTTATCATTCAAGAATTTAGCAGTATTTCTCAATGTCACATTGTAACGGTGGTACTTGTTATTGGGGACAATACCATCAGAATTTACAGCAGCAATCGAAAAATAAGTCTGATTCTTATCGTTTCCGGTTGAAAGATTAAATGAATTATTAAAGGTTGCCCCTAATTCAAAGAAGTCTTTAGGATCATACGATGATTGATTTTCCAGTTTATCTCCCCACGAATAATAGTTTCCTGATATTCCATATCTATTTTGGAATTTAGGCATTGTGAGCGGTGTCATAAACTCTACTGAAGAAGATACATCTATACGCATTTTTCCAGCTTCGCCTTTCTTCGTATTGATTAAGATTACTCCATTTGCTGCACTTGCTCCATACAATGCTGCAGCAGACGGTCCAGTCAATACTGACACACTTTCAATATCATCCGGATTGAAATTGGCGATACCTTCACCTGAAGTTCTGCCGCTTCCGAATCCTGTTCCGTCGCCAGTTCTGTCAGCTTGATTACCAATTGGTACACCATCAACTACATATAGAACATTGTTATCTCCGCTAATAGATTTGTTACCACGCATTGTAACACGAGTACTACCTCCTACACCGGAAGCACTGCGTTGTATATTCACACCAGCCACTTTTCCGTTTAGACTATTGACGAAGTTAGCATCCTTTACGGAAGTTAAAGCATCATTGTTAACTTTCTGCACATTATAGCTAAGTGCTTTTTCAGAACGTTTGATACCCAAAGCAGTAACAACAACTTCATCCAATTTTTGTGTATCTTCCCCCATTGTTATTTTCAATGGCTGGGCATTGGTCAACGTGATTGCTTGGGAGGCATAACCGATATAGGAGATTTCTAACACATCACCTTTGGCAGCTTGTATTTTGAAATTTCCATCCATATCAGTAATCGCACCAGTAGCTGTTCCTTTCACCAGAATGCTAACTCCAATTAAAGGTTCACCTTGTGCATCTGTTACTGTTCCCGTTGCAACGATTGGTGTTTTTTTCTGTTGTTCTACTTCTTTCTTAGTAGAAAGTACAATATGCTTATCGACTATTGAATAACTGATATTTGTTCCTTTAAACAGCTGACCCATAACGTTAGTCAGCGACTCTTTAGAAACTTTAATAGATATGACACGATTAATATCGACGTCATTTGTGTTGTATACTACTGACATTGAAGTTTGTTTCTCTATCTCTTTCAATGCAGTATTTAGAGGTACCTTCGATAGATTAAGGGTAATCATTCGTTCCTGCCCATAAGCTGAGGCAAAACTCGAAAACAATAAAAGGAAAAATAACAAGTATGGAAACTTGTGTTTTATAATTTCTTTCATCTTATTCTTATTAATTAGAAATAGTTTTTAGGTAAAAATCAATAAGCGATAAAGTATTATCGCTTCTTACACGAAGGTTTCATGTATCTCTGTCTCTCATACTCACTAAATTTAAAGGTTACACTTAAAACATTTTTTCAATAAGCGCTTATTCAATAGTAGTACATTTTATATTGTAACCTTACTAAACGAAGATAAGACTTTTTTTAAAAAAAATGAGAAATTCAAATAACTAATAAAAGAATGACACATAAATATTTGATAAATAGAAAATTATGCATTCATTATAATCGAACTGATTTATTACCTTTGCATACATTTTGCATACAATTTCTATATACTTAAATTAATGTATAAGATATAAACATTCATTTTATGTTCAAATATTCAAGAGATGGAGTTTCTGTGTTAACCATATTAGATGCTAGAAGAGCCAAAAAGAGTGGGTTGTTTCCTGTTAAGGTTCAAGTAGTGTTCAGGAGAAAACAAAAATATTACTCGACCGGAAAGGAACTTTCAAAAGAAGAATGGGAAAGATTACTTAAAGCAAAAAGCAGGCTATTAACCGAAATACGAGCAGATATTGAATGTAGTTTTTCCACAGTTAAACAACAAGTTAACGAACTGATTCAGAAAGGGGAATTTAGCATAGAAGCTTTGAATATAAGGCTAGGAAGACAGATGAAAGATATAAATTTGCATAGTGCTTTTAATCTAAAAATGAAAGAGTTAAAAGATAATGAGCAAGCAAGTACTTACTTAAACTATCAAAGTGCCTTAAAAAGTTTAGAGAATTTTGGCGGAACATACATTCCGTTGGAAAGGGTAACAGTTGATTGGCTCAAGCGCTGCGAGCGTTATTGGCTTTTGGAAGGCAAGAGTTATTCAAGTATTAGTATTTATTTTCGAGCTTTGAAATGTATATTAAACCGTGCAGTACGCGATGGACTTTTAAAAGAATCATCCTTTCCTTTCGGGAAAGACAGATATGAGATTCCTGAAGGATGCGGACGCAAATTAGCACTTACCCTTCCGGAAATAAAGAAAATCATGTCTTATCAAGATGGAGCAAAAGATATAGAAGAGTTCCGTGACTTATGGGTATTTTCTTATTTATGTAATGGAATTAATTTTATGGATTTACTATTCCTTCGGTATTCAAATATTGTAGATGGAGAAATATGTTTTGTGCGTTCTAAAACATCTAGGACAGCAAAACATACTAAAGAGATACATGCTACCATAACTCCAGAAATGTGGAATATCATTCATAAATGGGGTAATCCACAGTTGAGCCCGCAGACATATATTTTTAAATATGCCAAAGGTAACGAAAATGCATTTGAAAGAATCAGGTTGGTACGACGTATTGTTACTAAATGTAATCGAAGACTTAGGAAAATAGCTGAAAATATAGGTATTGCTCAACTGACAACTTATACAGCACGCCATTCGTTTGCCACTGTGTTAAAACGTGCCGGTGCTAAAACATCTTATATCTCTGAAAGCTTGGGACATTCTAATTTAGCTGTTACAGAAAACTATTTAGCTTACTTCGAGAAGGAAGAAAGAATTAGAAATGCTCAATTATTGACCAACTTCAATCTATAAGCTAAGATAATGCATGCAAATTGTATGTACAACTCTTATTTTTCCATGTAAATCAACAAAACAATTTGTGAAGTATCAATAAGGTCACAAAAACATAAGCAAAAAGATTATTTTGATATATAATGGACTTTAGAGTATAAAATAAGTTAGTATGAATTGGAACGGATAGAATCATATTTATTTAGAATATATATTCTGATAAGGTGCATTTCTCCCAAGCAATCACGCTAGCTAATGCGCAACCCTTGAAAATTGTAATGGGAGAAGACACCCAAGCATTGGATGAAGTGGTTGTTACGGCATTGGGTATCAAGCGTGAGCAAAAGGCTTTAAGCTACAACGTCCAGCAAGTGAAAGGTGATGAGTTGACCACTGTGAGAGATGCAAATTTTATAAATGCCTTATCTGGTAAAGTTGCAGGTGTTACTATCAATGCTTCTTCGGCAGGTGCAGGAGCAGCGGCACGTGTGGTAATGCGTGGTACAAAATCGTTGGAAAAGGACGACAATGCTCTCTATGTGATTGATGGCATACCCATGTTTAATATAAATTCGGGGTACAGTGGGGGAGGAACAATGAACAAGCAACCTGGAACAAATAGTGTAGCTGATATTAATCCGGAAGATATTGAAAGTATGACAATTTTAACGGGTCCGTCTGCCGCTGCTCTCTATGGTTCGGAAGCCTCTAATGGTGTTATTCTGATTACAACAAAGAAAGGAGTGTCGGGTAAGGTTAAGATTACTTATAGTAATAACACTAGTTTCTCGTCTCCATTGATGATGCCGGATTTCCAAAATATTTATGGTAACAGAGAAGGTGAATCTATGAGTTGGGGAAGATTATTGGAATCTTCTCCAAATTATGCTCCTGCTGATTTCTTCAACACAGGGGTTAATGAAATGAATGGGTTCACTATAACCACTGGTACCGAGCAGAATCAAACCTATGCTTCTATTTCTACAACTAATGCTACAGGTATTCTACCCAACAATGCATATAACCGTTATAACTTTTCTATTAGAAATACCAGTAAGTTCTGTAATGATAAGTTAACTCTTGATTTGGGTGCACAATATATTATTCAAAATAATAAGAATATGGTCGGTAGCGGACAATATTTCAATCCGTTGGTTTCTCTTTATCTATTCCCTAGAGGTGAAAATTTTCAAGAAGTACAGATGTATGAGCGTTATAGTGAGGCTCGTAATATTATGATCCAATATTGGCCGGAAAGTATATTCGGTACCGACTTGGATATGCAGAATCCTTACTGGATTATGAATCGGATGCAGAATCGGCTTTCCAAACGGCGCTATATGTTTAATGTTAGCTTAAAATGGGATATTGCAGAATGGATAAATATAATTGGACGCGTACGGGTAGATAACTCCGACCAGGATGCTTTCGAAGAATATAATGCCAGTACCAGAGCTACTTTTACAGAAGGTAGTACAAAAGGTTTCTATGGACATACCAAACAAAATGATCGTTTTGTATATGCAGATGTAATGGCAAGCATTAATAAAACATTCCTAAATGACAAGCTGTCATTGAATGCGAATATTGGTACTTCTATTAATGATACACAAGAAGATGCCATGTATTTGAAAGGTGGCCTGTCACAAGTAACCAATAAGTTTCATTTGGGTAATATCAATATAAATACTTCCAAACGTGGTGAAAGTAAATGGCATGATCAGGTACAAAGTATTTTTGTCAACACCGAACTAGGTTGGAATCATCAACTGTATTTGACGCTGACCGGACGTAACGATTGGGCTTCACAATTAGCATTCACAAGTAAAGGTTCTTATTTTTACCCCTCAGCAGGTTTATCGTGGCTTATTAGCGAATCATTTAAATTGCCGGAGGCCGTTTCATATTTGAAAGTACGTGGATCGTGGGCGGAAGTTGCTTCTTCTCCAAGCCGTTACTTGACACAGATGCAATATTCATATAATGACCAAACCGATACTTATGAGTATCCGGCCAATCACTACAATACTGACTTAAAACCTGAAAACACGAAATCATGGGAATTTGGTATGAATGCCAAGTTTCTAAAGAATCGAATTAATTTGGATGTGACATTATATCGTTCTAACACATTCAATCAAACATTTTATGTAGATGCATCTGCCTCTTCCGGATATAAGAAGAATATCGTGCAGACAGGGAATATTCAGAACCAGGGAATTGAATTATCACTAGGTTACTCGGATACATTCAACAAAGTGAAGGTTTCTACAAACTTAACTTATACTATCAATCAGAATGAGATTGTAAGTCTTGCTAACGGTGCGATCAATCCGGATACCGGTGAAGTTATTCAGATGGACTATTATTCAAAGGGAACACTGGGAATTGGCGGTGGACCGACTTTGCGATTGTACGAAGGGGGAACAATGGGTGATATTTATATCAATCAGCGATTACGTCAGTCCCCCAATGGGTATATTTGGAGAGACCCTTCGGATGGAAGTGTTACTATTGAGAATACGGAGTATCGTAAAATAGGTTCGGTACTTCCCAAGTATCATTTGGGATGGAATGGAAATATTGCCTGGAACGGAATAAATCTGGGATTTGCTTTTACTGCTCGCGTAGGCGGACTTGTTGTTTCTGATACACAGGCTATGTTGGACAGATATGGTGTCTCTAAGTCAAGTGCTGTCGCACGGCAGAATGGGGGAGTCTGGGTAGGAGATGGACAGGTGGATGCGGAAAATTATTATAGTAAGGTGTCTACTGCAATCGGTACTTATTATACTTATAGTGGTACAAACGTTCGTCTTTCAGAATTGAGTCTAAGTTACCAATTACCCAGTAAATGGTTTAGGAATAAATTGAATATGACGCTTGGCTTGACGGGAAAAAATTTGTGGATGATTTATTGTAAAGCTCCATTCGATCCGGAAAGTACTTCTTCTGTTACCAGTAACTTCTATCAAGGTGTAGATTATTTCCAACAGCCCAGTTTGAGGAGTTTAGGCTTTAATTTTAAACTTTCATTCTAAATAAATTATGAACAAGAACAATATAATAAAAAAGTGCACAAAACTATCAGCATATGTCTTGATAATTTCGTCAGTGATTGGGTGTACAGGCAAATTTGAAGAATATAATACGAATCCTTTCGGACCAACTCCGGAGGAAATGCTTGGAGATAATGCCAATACAGGTTCATTAATCCGAAGTATGATTCCGGCTTTGGCGCAGGGACATCAGAACAATTCTCAACATTTGGACCAAATGATCGGTTCTGAATTGGGTGGAGAAATATCTAATATTGCCACATGGAGTAATGAAGGTAATTATTATACTTATAATCCGCGCATTGGATGGTATGGAGAGATGTTTGACCTTACAATGCCACAAGTTTATACTGGATTTTTCCAGATCAGAAATTTCTCGGGAGGAAAAGGCTTAGCTTATCAATGGGCACAAATATTACGTGTAGCCGCTTCTTTGAGAATCAGCGATTGTTATGGTCCCATTCCTTATTCAGAAATCACAGGTTCTGCATTTACTGTCACTTACGACCCGATGGATAAATTATATAATAGTATGTTTGAGGATTTGGATAATGCTATTGCGGCTTTCAAAACGTCTATTCAAGGAGGAGAGGATATGTCTTCTCTAGCGGAATATGATCTGGTGTTTGATGGAGATTTCACCAAATGGGTGAAATTTGCCAATACATTGAAATTACGCATGGCTATACGTATTTCTAATGTGGCTTCTGAACTTGCCAGAAAGAAAGCGGAAGAGGCTGTCTCGGATGTGATTGGTGTCATGCTTGCTTCCGGTGACGCTGCATATAGCAGTTTTAATGATGGCATGAATCCATACTACCGGGCAGCATATACTTGGAATGGAGGAGAATTGCGTGCAAGTGCTAATATCACTTCTTATCTGAGTGGATATGATGATCCTCGTTTAAATCTTTATGTAACTGATTCACAACTAGCGGGTGGAGGAAAAGTGGGAGTACGTAATGGTATTTATCAGAGTGCTGCATCACAAGCGGGGTATACCAGATATTCTAACGTACGTATAGGAGAAAATGACAAACTATTGATTATGTCTGCTTCTGAAGCTTACTTTCTGCGTGCCGAAGGTGCATTGAAAGGATGGAATATGGATGGCACAGCCAAGTCTCTTTATGAACAAGGCGTACGGGTATCCATGGAAGAACGTAAGGCAACGTTAGGCAATTATCTGGAAAGTATGAGTAAGCCTGCTGATTATGTCGATCCTACAGAATCTAGTTATAATAAGTCGGCGATGACTGCTATATGTCCTAAGTATGATGACTCTGCAAGTCCAGAAGTGAACTTGGAACGTATTCTTGTTCAGAAGTGGATTGCTAATTTTCCAAATGGTTGGGAAACATGGGCTGATATTCGCCGTACAGGTTATCCGAAGCTCTTTCCTGTTGTCAATAATCTGAATACGGATGGTGTGACAATAAAGCGCGGTATGCGTCGTTTGCCTTTTCCGCAATCAGAGTATAATACCAATAATGTCAATGTGCGGGCAGCAGTCTCTATGTTGGGTGGCGCAGATACTTCAGCGTCAGATCTTTGGTGGGCCAAAAAGAATTAAGTAACTTTAAAAATAACTTTTATGAAAGCAAATAGACTAAAGAGTTTGATATATGGGCTAGGTGTCAGTTTGTTCTTTTTGCAGGGATTTTTAATCTCGGCTTGTGAAGATTGGACTGAAATTGCTGCTCAAGATTATTTTGAACCTGTGACACCAGGATATAAGAATAATTTGAAGGATTATTTTAATTCTCCGCATAAAATTATGTTCGGGTGGTTTGGAAACTGGACAGGAAAAGGAGGTTCTTCTATGCAGTATGCTTTATGCGGGCTTCCGGATAGTATAGATTTTGTTTCTCTTTGGGGAATAAAGGGGAATCTGACGAACGAGCAAAAAGCAGATTTGAAAGACTTTCAGGCAAAAGGTTCAAAAGCTGTTTTTTGCTGGCGCATGGGAGATATAGGTACAGGATTAACTCCTCCGGGAGAAGATACAAACAAATTTTGGGGTATTGATCCTAATGATGAAAATACTTATTTAGAGGCTGCAAAAAAATATGCGTTAGCTATTGTTGATTCATGTAATAAATATAATGTGGATGGAGTAGATTATGATATTGAAGACGTAGGAACATTAATGTCTTACGAACATCCGGAGAGAGTTAATACATTCATGAGAACTCTCCGTGAAGAACTTGATAAGATGGGGAGGATGCTTGTTGCTGACATTCCGGGAGACAAGTCGTGGCTTAGCTTTTATAGCGTTCTTGCAGATGATGTGGTATTGAGCCTGGACTATATTGTTTGGCAAACCTATGAACTGGGACTTCCAGGACTGGACAATTTTTTCACAACTTCCGGAGGAGTCAGCAGTTTTCATCCAGATATATTCGAAGAGGTAATGAGGAAGTCAATAGTTACAGCTACTTTCGAAAGAGCGAAAGATAAACCATATTTTTCGCAACATCAAAATTATCATCCTTCGTGTGGAATAGAACATGCGGGGATGGGAGCTTATCATATTGAATATGATTATGCGGGAAACCCTGATTATCCAACAGTACGTGCAGCTATTGCAGCACAGAATCCCCCTATCAATAAATAAACGAAAGGTATATTATTATGTGTAGAAAATCTTTATTCAAAATAATGGTACTGGGCATGTTGTCTTTTATACAGACAGCGTGTGAGAATGCCGAAAATGATGTTATCGGGAATTTGGTCTATATTAACGAAGCTTCTACGGCAAAAACCAAGGAACTGACTATACAAGAGGATGTTACTCGTACATCAGTAACCATCCGATTGGCAAAGGCTGCAAAACAAGATATAAAAGCAGAATTGTTTATGGACGAAGGATTGCTGGAAAATTACAACAAGAAGAATGAGACGAATTATAAAATGCCGAAAGCAGAATATGTTACTTTTTTGAAGACTGTAACTATCAAAGCTGGTGAAGTGAGTGCCGAGCCTGTCAATATTGATATTGAGGAATTTGAAACGGGAGGTTCACAATATGCTGTCCCTATCGGCATTAAAAGTGTAGATGGCGGACTAGATAAAGCTGAAGATTCTTCGGGTTTTATGTTGGTACTAGTGAAACCATTACGGCAGTTAGTCCCGAAATTTTCATGGTATAATGGAATGAAAGCGGAGCCACAGGATGAGGATTGGAATATTAGTTTATCTAATTACACATTGGAATGGTGGAGTAAGGTTTCAAATAGCCGCGGTGGAGGATATACGAAAAATAATCAAGCTATTTTCTATTCCGGTAGCGGTGGTACAGAATTATATGTCCGCTTTGGAGATGAACTTTACGGCTCTGGTCACTATATGTTTAATTTTGGCACTTATATCCGACCCGACACTAGATAGTCGGGTCATAACAAAAAGTTATATTAACAATTTAAAAACAAAGATTATGGAAAAGAAAGAAGAATTATTGGAAAGAGTAGCAAACGAAATCGCAGCGCAAAATAAACTTATTGCGCTGCTTATTGCAAAAGAAAATTGTAAGATGTATGTTAATACCGATTTTGTAAAAGAGGATGAATATCTATCTTTACTAATAAAAAGAATGAATAAAATATTAGAGTCAATCTGATTTTTTAGATTCAGCTATTTTTCTCTTTATTTCTTCTATTGATTCTTTTACAATACGTAAAGTATCTCCATAAAGAATAATTCTTGTGGCAGGTTCTCCTTCGTGCATATCTTTATGCATATAAAGAATATTGTCTTCATTTACCTCTATGCAATAATAATTGCCGTCATTATCTTTTGTTGTTAACTGAATAAAATTGCTCATATTTTGTAGTTTTATGGTTAATATTGTGCAAATGTATTACTTGTAAACTTAAACTGGTAATAATTGTATATGTTACTTAGCATCCTTGCGAAGAACCTATCTGAAAATATGTGGCAAATTACTTGCGTATTTCGTTGGATTTTAGTATATTTGGATAGCTAAAAATTTGACGTTATGAAAGGCAAGAGTTTATACACAATGTTCTCAGAAGTTCTTTCTAGTGAAGAAAAAGCTATCAAATACTTTGAGAAAATGAGATGGGATGGAAAGGTTGTATCACCATATGACCCGACATCTAAGGTGTACAAATGTGCCAACGGTAAATATAAGTGCAAGAATACTGGAAGATACTTTGATGTTAAAACAGGGACTTCGCTTGCAAATACCAAATTGCCTATGACAAAATGGCTACTTGCAATGTTTTTGTTTCAAGCAGACAAAGGTGGCATTTCTTCATGCCAATTAGCTCGTATCTTAGAGATAACTCAAAAATCTGCTTGGCATATGCTTATGAAGATTAGAGAGTTTGTTGCAAAAGCAAATGCAAACAATTCTAAGTTATCTGGCGAAGTTGAGATAGACGAAACATTTGTGGGTGGGAAAAATAAGAACAGACATAAAGATAAGAAAGTAGAGAGATGTCAAGGACGTAGTTATAAAGATAAAGTTCCTGTATTTGGAATGCGGGAAAGAGATGGAAGGGTGGTCGCTAAAGTAGTTCCTAATATTCATGGAGATACATTACTTTCTATCGTACATGAATATGTAGAAGAAGGAAGTGTTGTCTATACAGATGGAGCAGGTTATCCAGGTATTAATATTGATTACGAGCAAAGAGATGTAGACCATAGTAAACACTTTTATGGTACAACCTATGCTACTGATGAAGGGGAAATAATCGTTGTTAGTACAAATGGTATCGAAAATGTTTGGTCTCATTTTGACAGAATGATGTTAGGAACGTATATTCGAGTAAGCAGAAAACATTTGCAAAAGTATATTGATGAATTTATTTTCCGATTTAACACTCGGAATTTCACCGATTCTCAAAGATTTAATTTACTTTTGCGTAATGTTGCTTAATTATGGGAAAGAAAAAGTTTAATAGTATAGCAGAAGCTTATTGGGAGATGAAGAAACAAAAAATCTCCGAAGAGGAATTTCAGGAAATCCTAGAAGGAATGAATGAGATACTTAAAAAGTATCCTTACCCGGAGAAGGTTGCAGGTCTGAAAGAAATCGTATCAGTATCTACAAAGATGCCCAAACAGAAAAAGAAGAAGGATTAACCGTTTGTTATTTATGAAGTTATTCTTATATTTGCAGCGTATCATCGAATAGGTGGTACGCTTTTTACATATTATAGCCTAATCGCCATCGAACTACCACCTTGAAAGCAATAAGGCTATTTGAACTCACTTATGGGTGTATTGCGTTTATACGCCAATATACTGGCGTGGACTTTTGCCTATAAGTGAGTAGGGTGTGGTAGCCCTCGATGGCGTTAGGCATTAGCTCTACGCCTTTTTCATATATATGCGTGAGGTTGATGCTAACTAAATAGAAACATTATTATTTAGTATTAACCAATAAAACGCAAAATGTATGAAAAAGATTTTTATCCTTGCAGCATCAGTATTATTCATATCTAGCTGCAATATGAAGAAAAGTACTCCTGAACAGGCATTACAAGATTCAATTAGAGTAGCTGATTCACTTGCTGTATTAGAATATGAAAAAGAGCAAGCAATGTACGATGATGATGAAATTCAAACCTCTAGCGGGTATTCTTCTGACCCTAATTTTAAACCCACTATTAGTCCTAACGGTAAGTATCATACAATAGATGGTAAAGCTAGACAAATCGAGTTTCAAGGCAGTTTAGAGCAAAAACAGCAACTTGAAATGTTAGACAATTATTAACTTCAATTTTATAAATCTATGGAAGAACAAGAAGATAAACTGTATTGTCCTTTTTGCGGAAGCTCACAATTAACAGCAAACAAAAAGGGTTTTGGAGCAGGCAAAGCAGTTGCAGGAGCAGTTCTTACAGGCGGTGTAGGTCTATTGGCAGGATTTATAGGCAGTGGAGATGTAAAAATAACCTGTATCAAC
>OJJH01000442.1_pt1 | contig 12791 bp, 23 predicted proteins | sample 1596251 | NCBI WGS metagenome assembly OJJH01 (sample SAMEA4350153, study PRJEB24818) | metagenome | biome: human; feature: gut; material: faeces | place: Denmark | collected 2013-09
GCTCGCACCCGGCGCCCAGGTTGCACCAGTTGCCCAGCTCGCACTCGTCGCCCAGCTTGCACCCGGCGCCCAGTTTGCACCCGTAGCCCAGCTCACACCCGGCGCCCAACTTGCACCCGGCGCCCAGTTTGCACTCGTCGCCCAGTTTGATATTGCGCGCCTCAAATTCGGCGGCTAATTCAGAAAGTTCATTGTACTGAAAGGGTGTCCAGCCTTTGCCTGAAACCCAGAGATAAATTGTTTTCATGGTTGGTTATCTTTGTGCTTAAATTTTAAAACAGTTTATGGATTAAAATACAACCACCATTGACGGGAACGGAGCACTATTTTTTTGGCCCCCGAATTTTAGCCTCCCCTTTATAAATCTAATTTCCCGTGCTTTGTGGTAAATAAATTCGTGAAAATATCGAGTATCTGTACGCGCCGGAATCAACATTACAACTATTGTGTTAATTTTTTGTGCCTCCATGCAGCATTTACGAACCCATGCGTATATATCCCGACCGTATGGCGGATTGCAAAAAACAGTATTCCCGCCCCAATCTTGTCGGAGCCCGTCCTGCTCTTTGGTGTAGAATTTAACACACTTAGCATTATGCGGGGTGGCGCAAGGATCAAGTGTAAAATTAAATTCACTATTGAGTTTATCATAGAAATCCTGTGGTGTAGCCCATAAATCGGTCTTAGATGAAAACATCGTTTCTGTATTCATAAATTAGTTTTTTTGTGTTTAACTTTCCGATTAGGTATACAGGAGATCCAGCCCCAGAACGGTATGCGCCGCTTCAAGTAGTCCGGATCATCCTCATGGTTGTATGCCTCGGTCTCAAAGCAGGTGTAGTAGTACGCGCCCGGATAAGGCGGGATAATCACTATCCGTCGATAAACATCCAAACACCCCAAGCAATAAGAATAACATCCACCGCAAGCCGGTATAATGTACGGTTGAACCGCATATCCCGCCGCGCCTCCATTTTTGGTAATGATGTAGTGCTCGTAGGGTTTCCACGTCCGACATATGATCCTCTTTGAATTTGCAGAGGTCGTCGCATCGGTATTGATTCAGAGTGATGATGCAATGTCCGTAGCCGTTTGCATCTTCATTCTTGAAAAAGGCGCATTCGCCGCATTTGCAGGGTCTCGTCATGTTTTATTCGTTTTGTGAGTTATTCATTATCTTCATCTTCAATTTCTCCCGTAGGCTCTCGGATGAATCCGATTTGCCGGATTTCGGGGCCGCTGACATCTTCAAAGATTACGACGGCAATATCTCCGTCAGTCTTGCATCCAACCAGCCGACATCCGGACGGGATGCAGACCTGAATCTCATAGGTGCGTTTCATTCGATTTCTCGTTTTTTAAGAAACACATCCATATCGTTTTGCCGCCTTTGCCGGACGTATGCCCGAATAGGGGCTTTTGTCCGATGATCTCGATGATCCGCGCGGTGGGTATCTGCTGCTCATTCCATTTGAAGATGAGCGTTCCGTTCGGTTTGAGAACACGCATACATTCTTCGAATCCTTGCCGGATGTCATCCTCCCATGAGGGGAGGAGGCGACCGTATTTTTTTCGCCAGCCATGACGATTCGCCGAGGTTATTCAGATGCGGAGGATCGAACAGGACGAGATAGAACGAATTATCGGGAAACGGCATCTTGCGGAAGTCCCCGACGACATCGGGCCTGATCTCCAATCTGCGCCCATCGCAAAGGGTATGTTCCTCGCTGCGGCAGTCCATGAAGACCGTATCGGGGTTGTCTTTGTCGAACCAGCACATCCGACTGCCGCAACAAGCATCCAAAATCTTTTTCATACGAATAGCGATTTTGAAATTCTTGGTAATACCTTTACTCTTGCCTCGGCACAGAAATCCTTTTTGATCTCGAATCCGTATGCTTTTCGGCCCATATTGGCAGCCGCGAGCAGGGTTGTTCCGCTCCCGGCGCAGGGGTCGATAACGACATCCCCCTTGTCGGTGAATATCTCAATCAGACGTTCCAGCAGCGGTACGGGTTTCTGCGTCGGGTGGATCTTCGGCGTTTCGGTATCACGTACCCAATCGAAGCAGTTGAAGATCATCCGCCCGTCGTTGTTGAATTTCGGCAGGCGGTCGCGGTAGAGTATCAATCCGTATTCGCAGTTGCCGACGACTTTCATGTTGGCTTTGAGTACCTGCGCGGAGAAATCTTTTCGGAATACGAGCGGGATATAGCGTTTCAGCCCATACCGCTGTCCGAGTTCGATGTAGTAGTGCATCTGCTCGAACGGGCAGAAAAGGATCATGCAGGCCGCACCTCCCTTGCATCGTTTCCCATCACCTGCTTCGTCCGTGGCTTGTTCCTTTACCGGCTTGTCTTTGCGGAGCATCTGCGAGCAGAAGTGCATGAACTCCGCCGGCCTGAAATCCTTGTCCGTGTCGAAAAACTGCTTGCCTGCAAGATCGCTCTCGCCGTTCTTGTTGTCGCCGTCGACATACCATGCCGGGTTGCTGGCATAGGCGTTTGTGCCGAGGTTGTATGGGACATCGGCGATGATGAGCTGCGCTCTCGGAATGCCGTATGACTTGAAATTCTGGAAATGGTCGTTGAATAGTTCGATGTTATTCATTCTTACTGCTCGTTAAAGTTTAACCGAGAGGAACGGCGTGACTGATTATCTTACCGCACTTCTAATACTCCACAGCCGCCCGACGGTCGATGAAGAAATGAATACCCGGTGCGCATTCATTCCAACGGCAATCGTCAAAATTAGGGACCTCGACGGTAGCGCCGACCGTATACACGAAGTTGTTGTCATGGTTCGAATGAATTGCCTCGATGTCGGCTTTGGTTCCATCGGCATTCTGAATCTCCGCCACATAGGCTTTGTCGCAACGACATTTTTCACCTCCGGCAGAACTTCGGCGGGCGTCTTCCGGAATTTGTAGCTTCACGACATAGCCCGAAGCCTTCTTCCAGCCGATAAAACTGCCATCGGTAGGACAAGCCATATATGCGCCTTTGGCTTCGCACAGGTCGGCTCCGCGCAGGTTGGCTCTGCGCAGGTTGGCTCCGTACAGGTCGGCTCCGCACAGGTCGGCTCCGCACAGGTCGGCTCCGCACAGGTCGGCTCCGCGCAGGTTGGCTCTGCGCAGGTTGGCTCCGTACAGGTCGGCTCCGCACAGGTCGGCTCCGCACAGGTCGGCTCCGCGCAGGTTGGCTCCGTACAGGTCGGCTCTGCACAGGTCGGCTCCGCACAGGTCGGCTCCGCACAGGTCGGCTCCGCGCAGGTTGGCTCTGCGCAGGTCGGCTCCGTACAGGTCGGCTCCGCACAGGTCGGCTCCGCACAGGTCGGCTCCGCACAGGTTGGCTCTGCGTAGGTTGGCTTCGCTTTTAATAGCTTCGGATACGGTCTTTTTAATTGTGTTATTTTCGGACAAATACTCGAAAAGTATATTACCTGTCCACCGATTTTTTATCTCAATTTTGATTTGCTTGCTCATGATTGTTGATGGTTAAAAGGTTAAATGACAATACGACTATTTCAAGTACCACAGATACTGACCGTTGACCGACTCCAACGTAAAGTTATCTTCAAGCGATCCGGCCATGCGTTTGAATCGGATATATGCCATAGCCTCATCTCGTGTATAACATTTCCGTCCTGATTGCGTATTTGGTGGATTATTTCTCTCCAGAGCTTTGTCCATTTTCGCATAAGTGACAAAGGCTGTATAGGCGTTTGTATGCTTCAAGTACGCCTGTTTGCTTTGCATGGTAGCTATCAAACGACGAATATCTTTCACGCTGTAATCTTGAAATAGCCAAACTATCTGCACCTCCGTTAGGGGTTCCGGCATTGAGGCAATACATGGAGCGTTCGTGGTGATCCATCGTATGAGTTCCGCAGCCTCCGCCTCTTTCCCCCCTACAACCCCCTTTTTAGTATCTACCAGTGTGTGTGTATATTCTTCTATTCTTTCTTTCTTATATTCTTTAGTTGTGGTTATTTGTTGGTTATCTGTTGGTTGTTCGCTGGTTATTTGTTGGTTATCTGTTGGTTGACAACCATTATCAAAACCATCCTGTGCTTGTTGGTATAAATCATAATTACAGACAGTTATGATAGTATATTTGCGTGTTCCCGACTTGGTTATAAACCCGCAATTATCCAGCTTGTCTATTGCGGTGCGTATTTGCATCTCCGAAAGTCCTGTCTCTTCGGATAGCTGTCCTCTGCTGGTTACCAATTGTCCGCGGTCGATGATTAAACCCTTCCACTTCTTGGCCCGGTAATTTGCCTTCAAAATGAAATGCAATGCCAGCCGCACACAGTTCGTATCCGGATACCATTCCCAATCAAGGAAGCTGCGATACATCTTAATCCAGCTGTTATTTGAAGTGTTACACATTGCGAATTAATCGTTTGTAATAATTGATCTTATCGGACATTTCGGACCTCGACAATTTGAAAATCGTGCGTTTCTTGCGTTCCAGTTCTTCAACCGTCGGCAATCCATATAGCCGGATCAGCACCTTACGATAGACCGGTATGAGACCTTCGAGGCGCTCGTTGCAATTCTTGCACTGAGCATGACAGTTTCTCTCGTCCCACCGGGTAGCTTTGTGAGCGCGGCCTATATAATGCCCGCAATCGCATGTTTTAGGCGTTATAGGCGCACCACACGTTATGCAGTATCCACGACCATCCGGACAGTCCCGATGACGGATATAAAGGCTGAAATAACGGTCGTAGTCAAGTTCAAGTTTTGTCATGTGTTATATCCCATTTGCCGTATTTGCTCTTTCTCGAAACTCAACTGGGTACGCAGGTTATCGGATTGATGTACACAGGTCCTATTAATCCTATCCAACCAGTTTACGATCTTGTTCTCCTCTGCGCAGGCGGATTTGAGTATCTCCTTCTGCACGCTGGGAGCCAGCGGTATGAGGTCCTTGAGGCGTGATGCCTTTATCAGGGCCAAATCCTGCTCGTATTTTGCCATAGCCAACAAGTAGGAGCTGCGGGCCATACGTACGCTCAATTCCGACAAACGGATAGACATAGCCTGCGGCTCGGTGGGCGGATCTGACTCCAAGAAGAGCTGCATCTCCTCTATTTCCTTGAGTGTAGATGTATCCATACTCAGAACGGAAGATCGTCGGGTTCAAAGCCAGGCGCAGGCGCCGGCCCGGAAGATTGGTTTTCTTTGCGGTCCAATACCTTTCCCAGCATCCTGACCGTATCGGCCATAATCTCTGTAATGTACCGCTTGACGCCATCCCGATCTGTATAGTCGCGGGTGCGAAGCCGGCCTTCGACATAGAGCTGGGAGCCTTTCTTTACGTATTTGTCAACGATATCCGCGGTGTTGCGCCACGCCACCACATGATGCCATTCGGTTATCTCCTTGGGAGTATTCGTCTGGCGGTCCGTGTAGCGTTCGGTCGTCGCCACACTTAGGCTGGCGACCTTGTTTCCCCCGTCCAACACCCGGACTTCTGGATCGGCGCCTACATTACCGATAATGATTACCTTGTTTACCATATTTCCGATGCTGTTTCTTTGCGAATATTTTAAGTTTGCGGATTGCATTCCATTCGTGGATGGATTGATCCGGATGCGGATGAAGCACGCTGATTGCCTTCAGTAAGTTCCGCATATCGGTATTCGAAATATCCATGACGACTACTTTTTGAAGGTGGTTTTGATGATTGTCTTGCTGGAGCGGGCCGGAGGGTAGATCATTTCACCGGTTTCGGGGGCTACGACTCCCGACCTCGGCAGGTTCCGAAGCATCGTTTCCCGTTCTTTGATGTCCGCCTTGAGAGCTTCCAGCGTCTTGTACATGTCGTTCAGTTCGCTGTCGCCGCACATCGAGTAGTCGTACTTGACACCCGATTCGGCCTCTTCCAGCCGGCAGTCGCCGAACTGGTGTGATTTGCCGTATTTGGACAGTTCGCGGAGTGTGATGTCCCGAACCTGCGCATCATCCTTGAATTGCTTGATCGCATTCTCCATGCGGCTGATCTGTATGTGCGCATCTATAGGGCTGATGTCGCCATTTACGACGGCGCTGATGGCCCGGCCTGCCAGATCGGAAATGGATGCCGGATCTCCGAATAGTGTTATCTGCTGATTCATGCTTTATTTTCCCTCGTTAAATTGTAGTATTCGGTAACTTTGACATTGACTTTTGTAAGCATTTCTTTATCGACGATATACTTGGACTCCAAGAATCCGATTAATGAGAATCGCTTATTGGCTCCCTTGGCGTCTTCCTTGGCCTTGATTATCTCTTCGAACAAGTCCAAAGTTAGCATTTCGTCAGTAAGCGTAGGCTTGGAAGCCGGGCCGGCGTCATCATGCCGAGGCAGTCGGTCTACGTCATCTTCGTCAGTGGCTATATGAAAGTATTTGAGAATGAAATAACGCTCCCCGTAGGTCATTGCCGAACCTACGCCTTTGTCCCAATCATTCTGACCGTTGGCGCTCCACTCGCATACGTCCTTCTCTCCGGATTCCACGTCGATCCAAGTGAAACGCATCTTCACACTCGAAAGGATTTCGGATTTAGGGCGCTGATCCCGTCCTACGGTATAATCCTGACGGGTATTTGTGATGTCGAGAACCTCCGTTTTGAGGATCACGCCGAGTTCGTCCATCTTGGGCCGGACGATGCCAAGTACTTTCGAACCGCTGATGTACTTGTAATTATTTCCATCTGCATTCGGCAGCAACGCCCTGACGCTCCTCTGGATTTCCAGCAGTTTGCTATAGATTCCCATGGTTATAAGTTGTTTCGTTCTCCGTATTCTTTCAGCCGGCGCAACTGCCCGGCGTGCATACCACCGTCGATATCCTTGACCTCGATAATTTCGATGGTATCGCGGTCTACTTCGAAATAGGTCTCGCAAATACCCATATAGCTGTCACCGCCTTGTTCTTCGTGGGTCTCGTAGTGATGGATCGCTTTGATGTCGTATATTTTGTAGGCCACCGTATAGACCCGCTTGTCTTCATCACCGCGCATATCCTTCTGTATGGCTTCGCGGATAGCCCGATAAATCAACTTCAGATCTACGTCCATCAGCGTTCTGGCCCTCTGGGAGAATGGCGACCGCTGGCCGGTTATATGTTCGCTCGGAATATCGTGATACTCTTCGAACGTCAGCACCGGGGACGCGGTTGTCGTGTAATATTGCGTGTCCATAGATTAAAATTTTGCATGTTGACGGTTATATATCCGGCGCATCGAGTTCATCAGATCAGGGAATGAGCGGATGTATCCCATATCTACGGAGAATGCCAATTTGCGTTGCAATTCATCCATATCTTGTAGCTGCTGCGGGGTCGCCGTGTTGCGGATATCCCGCTCGTGCTTGTTGAATACGATCCAGTTCAGAGCGCGGGCCACCTTCGGATAATCGACATCCGGAAGCGACGCGATGGACTTGGCCAGCACATTGTAGTTGTCACCAGCGGCCGTGCGGCACTTGATCAACTCGTCATAAACGAATTTGAGTACCTGAACCTTGAACTTCGGGTTAAGCCACATGGCAAAGTCGATAAACAAAAGAGGAGTCATCCACGTCCCACCGCTGTATTTCCCGCGGGAAGTTAAATACGGGGAATTCCCGTCTTTAAAATCAAACTCTGATTGTAAGGCACTTAAGAAATCATGCGTCGATTGGAGGCGCAGGTAATCGTTCATCTCCTTTTTCATGCCGGCAGCACGGTTCCACTGGTTCAGCAACGCCGTGGCATTGAACATGCCGTCTTTTGTGCGCTGGAGCACCTCGAACTGCCCCATTCGGCGCGTCATTATTACACTTGTTTTCATGATTCCTCGAAGATTTCATCCAACAATTCGCCTATTTCTTTCTTGCGGTGCTGGTTCGACAGCACCCAGCGGAACACGACGGCAAGCGGAACCGCCCACATCAGGAAGATGAATAACTCGGTCATATCACGTTCCTCCCTCTCATACGATTGTATGATATGTAATTCCAGAGGCTGATCCTGCGTATGACACGTCGCCGGATTCTGTACTGCATGCGCCATACTATGGCGGTGAGCAACTGCTTATCGGTGCGTCTTACGCCGACAAGCTGAATATCATTATCCATGATTCAGCGGTTTAATGTTTAGACTTGGAGGGAAATACCCGGCTTACGAGTATGGTGCCGACAACGACAGCATACGCGGGATAGAGCACGCGAAACTGAGCAAGGAAACAGCCTAAAGCATGCTCCTCGCACGTGGCGCGGATAACGTTGGTGTAATCGACTTTATCCGAAGAGAACATCGGACGATTGGCTTTTAGATGACACCTGTAAAAGCAGGTGCGATGCGTTGCACGGGTACTTTTATTCCCCGTTTTGCAACTCGTGTTGTGGTTTGGCATTTGGTTAACACAAGTTCGTTGAACAATATGTAAAAAGAAGGACGCGTCCTCCAGTTAGTCGCCAAACCACCACGACTGCGGGTGCAGAAGTGAACCGAGAACACGCCCTAAAAAGCGTTTTGTATTTTTCTGATATACCCGAAATCGGGTGGCTTGGCAATACAAATTTACACAAAGTTTTTAACTCTGCAAATAATATTGCCGATTTTTGAATTTTGCCCCAGATGAATAGGGGTTTGTTGGCCTTGAGATGGCAACGGTAGAATGCGGTGCGGCTTTTCTTCGCGCGCGGTGTGGTCTGGGTGTTATTTACCCGGGTACCACTTGTGTTGTTCTGTCGCATTTGTTGAACACAAGTTAGGTTAATGTATGGTATAAAAAGAGGGCGTGCCCCCTAATTCTTGCGACAGAACCACAACTACGCAGCGTAGAAGTGCAACGGGAACACGCCCAAAAGACGTTCGTATATTTCTAATGACTACGTAAAGTAGTTCTGTCGCAACAGCAAAGATAGAAAATCATTTCGAATCTGCAAAATTATTTGCCATCGGCATCGAAAAAAGGTATCGACGGCTTCTCCTTACGGGCGATTCGGTACATCATTTCAGCCTTTGCGCCGTTGATGATCTTACCCGCAATGTTGGCAATCTCCGATGCCTCCTTGATTTCTATTTTTCGTTCACGAAGTTCGGCATACACGCGGCCCAAATCAGCCGTCAATTCCCGGATGTTTTCAATTCCTTTCATAATCAGTCTGTTTTTTAATTTCTCGGTATAACTTTAATTGAATACGTTTGTAGTCGATTGTTTCGGGGGTTATGGGGAGATTGTTTCGCCTTAATTTATCTCTTAAATAACGATCAGTTAGTGATTTACAATCATTTATTCCTCTTTTGCGATTCCGTTCTCTACACTTTTCTGGATTGGCTATACGCCACTTTCGACAACGTTCTGTAAATTTTTCGGCATTGGCTAAATAATACTTGCGTTTATATTCCCGCACCTTTTCGGGATGGGCGATAAGCCACTTGCGATTCCATTCACGGCACTTTTCTGGATTCTCAGCATACCACTTGCGATTCCATTCCCGCCTCTTTTCGGCATTCTCAGCATACCACTTGCGTTTACGTTCCCGCCTCTTTTCGGCATTCTCAGCATACCACTTGCGTTTACGTTCCCGCCTCTTTTCGGCATTCTCAGCGTCCCACTTGCGTCTCCATTCCCGATCGCATTGTTTGCAAGTATGCCTATAACCTGATGCGCATGTCTTATCCCTTACAAACTCGCTCAACGGCTTCTCCTGCCCGCATTTGCGGCATATCCGAGTAATATTATCCATAATTTTAAGCAAATTGACATATAAAAAATCTTTACATTTCGAGCGTACATGTAAAGAAAATCGAGAATTCTTTACACGTTATTCGTGGATAGGGCGCCAACCGACAATCTCGAAACGTGGGTGGGAGGTTGCTAATTCATTCTCGCAGCTCCACACCCCAGAAGGTTCGCGTCTACCTACCGTATAATACGGCTCATTGGGGCGCCCTACCGCTATATACTTCACAAGCACATTGCCCTTAGGCATATCTTTTACGAATGGATTGTTCCATTGGGTCAGTTCTTCCCGTTGTAATATTAACTGACAAATAGCCGACTCATATATGTCCTTAATCACGTCTTTATATTCCGAGACACGACATTGCGGTTCTTCCGGTTCACTATTAAGACGCCATGCGCATGTTTTGCATACAGGCGTGTGGGATTGATTACAAAAAGTATTTGTGCAAATACGCTTTGCTCGCTCTTCGATGGTTGTCATAGTGTAACTGATTTATTGCAACGTATGGAGGATTTGAACCTCCCCCTCCACAAGCAGACAACTCCGCGCGCCGAGATGCCAGCCAGTAGCGTACTACCGCTGTACTACTGCGTCAACCGTTGCTATTTCTTCGCTTCCAAGATAGGCAGATTAGCTTCCGTAGGGATATATACTACCTTGTTGGGGGCGTTATTCTGTTGGCGCACCCACAAATACTGAATATAGGTCGGGGTGATCGATCCGTTCTCAATCCGAATGGCTTCTGCCGCACCTTTTGCCCGCTCGATCTCGGCCTGTGCATTGAGTTTCTCGGCATTCTTAAGGTACTTATCCTTGTACTTTCGGTTGGCTTTCTCCGGAGGTACGAACAGAACCGTGTTGTTGTCCAGTCGCAAGGGGACCAGCCCGTTGTCTTTGAGTTCTTGAAGATATTTATTCATGGTCGTTTGATTGTATCCAAAAGAAGCGGGGGCTTCTTACTACCCCCGCGGTGGCGGCGTTACTATGCTTCGCGCCGCCGGTTTGCGTTCTGCCCGTTTCGTGGGCTTAGCCCGCCTCGGCCTTGCTACTGTTATTCACGCGGCCTCGGATTGTCGAGGGATATACCCTCTTTCGCTTCCGTTGTGATTAGCGCGGCAAGCGCCCGATCAACTCACAACTGGGAATGAATCCCTGTTGAGCTACCCGGATTCGAACCGGGAGTACCGCCTCCAAAGGGCGGTGTGTTAACCATTACACCATAGCTCAATAAATGCCGCCGACATCTCCACTCACCCACGCCACCGCGTAGGGCTTTAATGCCGACGGCACACCATCCGCGTGCTTCACAGCAGGCCAATGGCAAATACCAAACTTAAAATGCGATTTACGGATTATTGGCAGGAATCCGCGACCTGTGGCATATAGTACTCGTTAAACTGCGTCGGCCGCCCGTCTTCCGTAACGGCCTTCTGTCTGTTCGAGCAAATGGAATAACCCATTTTACGGAGCCGGCTGATTATACGTCTCAGCTCCGTTGTGTGGTAGAGTCTCTCGGCCTTGCGGACCGTAAGCTTGCCGCCGGCCTTGAGATAGGCGAGAATCTTACTTTGCGGATCGTGTGTCATAGGACTTCACATATTTGCCGCTTTTGCCGCGGGTCCGATTGAACTTCTGGAGTTTGCCCTCCAATTCAAGGACTCGTTTTTGCATAGAATCAAGATCGTGAGTGAGCGCCAGAAATTTCTGGTTCATGCTTGCCAGATCCTGATACGCAGTTTCGCGTTCCGCAAGAGCTTTGCCCACTTCGATCTCCAGCTCCTCGATTCTCTTCCACATCTTCCAGCGGGGCGTCAGGTCGAACCAAAGGAAGGTTCTCTTTTTCAAAATCTCTCTCTTCATAGCTATAATGTTTTAAGGTGTTTCAAAAAAAAGCCCGCGCGCCGTCACACACAAACAACCACGTCAACTAAAACCTACCAACCTCCAAATCAGCACGCGGGCATGAAGCAGGCTTTGCGCTATGCAAATAATGAAAAACTACTAAATTACCCTGATTGGAAAGAACGTGTGCACAAAGCCTGCATTAGAGCCTGTGAAGGCGATCAAACCCGCACAGGCATAATAATGCTTTATTTATCCCGGTGGTCCTCGCCGCTCATGTCATCGCAGCTTCGGAACCTATGCCAGTCTTTTGCGCGTTCAAGCTATTCGCTCTTGCGGGGCTATCACTTCGAGCCTTGCCCACGGCCCGCCGATAACGCTATTATCGGCCTAACGGATCGCTTTATACCTTGCGGCGGGGTTACTGCCAGCGATCAAACCCCTCACCCATTGGGTGGCTATTTTGGGAGTGCGGCAGGATTCGAACCTGCAACCGTTGCAATCGGTTTCATATGATGAGTAAGCGCGGACTCTTGTGGGCTTTATTTCCGGGTTTATCCCACTCGTGCCGGACACGTGCCGCTTTATATCTGCGAATAAATGAGCTTGGGTCCCATCCCTGACGCTCTCGGTTATCCATCATCATATGGCGTCTACCATTCCGCCACACACTCCTTGTTGTTATTCCTTTGATGCCTTTTGTTTATCAATACTCCATGTCTTGTGCATTGCAGCGATCAGGTCGATATACCCTTTATATTCTTCGATCTGGTCGGAAGTGTAATTTTCCGCCTTACCGATTTTCTGAAAATGCTGTTGCCATTCAGAAATAGAGAAGCGTTTGCATCCTATTTGGATTACTTCATCACCCCAATAGGAAACCGTGTGGCGAGAAGCATTGATAAATAATGCTTTGGGTGCTATTTCATTGTTGCCCAGCTTGCACCCGGCGCCCAGCTCGCACTCGTCGCCCAGTTTGCACTCGTCGCCCAGTTTGCACCCGTAGCCCAGTTTGCACCCGGCGCCCAGCTTGCACCCGGCGCCCAGCTCACACCCGGCGCCCAACTTGCACCCGGCGCCCAGCTTGCACTCGTCGCCCAGGTTGCACCAGTTGCCCAGCTTGCACTCGTCGCCCAGCTCGCACCCGGCGCCCAGGTTGCACCAGTTGCCCAGCTCGCACTCGTCGCCCAGCTTGCACCCGGCGCCCAGTTTGCACCCGTA
>OJJH01000447.1_pt1 | contig 12638 bp, 9 predicted proteins | sample 1596251 | NCBI WGS metagenome assembly OJJH01 (sample SAMEA4350153, study PRJEB24818) | metagenome | biome: human; feature: gut; material: faeces | place: Denmark | collected 2013-09
AAATCTACCTTGTTGAATATTCTCGGACTGTTGGACAATCCCACCGAAGGTTCCTATCGCCTGGTAGGGGAAGAGGTGGCCGGACTGAAGGAGAGAGAACGTACAAATGTGCGTAAGGGGAAACTAGGTTTCGTATTTCAGAGTTTCAACCTGATAGACGAACTGAATGTCTATGAGAATGTAGAACTTCCGCTCACTTACCTGGGGCTTAAAGCTTCCGAACGTCGCCGTATGGTAGAAAGCATTCTGAAACGAATGAATCTCAGTCACCGTGCCAAACACTTCCCGCAACAACTTTCCGGTGGTCAGCAACAGCGTGTTGCCATTGCCCGTGCAGTTGTCACTAATCCTAAATTAATTCTTGCTGATGAGCCTACGGGCAATCTTGACTCCAAGAACGGTGCCGAAGTAATGAATCTGCTGACAGAACTGAATAAGGAAGGAACTACCATTATTATGGTGACCCACTCACAGCATGATGCGAGTTTCGCACATCGTACGGTGCATTTATTCGATGGAAGTATCGTAGCAAGCGTAACGGCATAAACTGAATATAATGAGACAAATCTATTATACTATACGTACATTACTGCGTGAACGAGGGTCGAATATCATAAGAGTCATTTCCCTCTCTTTAGGGATTACCATTGGTATTCTGCTTTTCTCGCAGATAGCCTTCGAGTTAAGTTATGAACAATGCTATCCGGACGCGGAACGTCTGGCTCTTGTGCGTTGCCAGGTTACCAACTCCAACACAGGCGAAACGACAGGAGACGAGAGCGGAACCAGTTATGACTATACCGTTTTTGATGCGGTAGCAGCTACTCTGGCACAAGAGATGCCGAAAGAAGTCGAAATATCCAGTTGCGTCTTTCCTCATGGTGGCGCTAATATCTATAAGGAAGGTAAAACTGATTGTAATTTGTGTTGTTCTGAAAGCATGGCATATCGCTAATGAAAATCCGGTAAATAGTATCAAAACGGAATAGGAATCACAGGACAAAAGCAGAATAGGGTAGGAATAGCCTTATTCTGCTATCACACTTTGTTGTTTGGATACTTTTTTGATATAGATTATCAAACTGACTACCGCCGTAATAAATGCAAAACCATCCGACACCGGCATACTAATCCAAACTCCTTTCAATCCCCACCAATTAGGGAAGAGTAGCAAGCAAGGCAACAAATAAAGCAACTGTCGTGTCAACGACAGGAAAATACTGATTTTTGCCTTGCCGATACTTTGGAAGAAGTTACCGATAACAATCTGTGCCCCTACGAACGGGAACATAATCACCGTTATCCGAAGCCCTTCTACGGCAAGGTCAATTAAATGGTCACTGTCAGTGAAAACTGCAGATACCGCATGCGGGAAAAGTTCACAGATAAAGAAACCGCTACTGGTGATGACTACTCCCGAGATAATACCCAGTTTTAATGTCTGTTTCACCCGGTCTATCTTCTGCGCTCCGAAGTTATAGCCGACAATCGGCTGCATTCCCATCGTCAGCCCGAGTACAATCATTACATAAAGAGTCAGCAGCCGATTGATGATGCCATAGGCACCGATAGCCATATCGCCCCCATGACTTTGCAGGCTGTTGTTGATGATAATTACTATCACGCAGGCGCATACATTCATCAGGAACGGTGACATACCGATAGCGAAGATGTTTCCTACGATTCTCCGTTTCATCTTCCAGACTTTCCCTTCGAAATGCACCGTACTGTCCTGTTTGAAGAAATGGCTCACTACCCACACCATACCGATTAACTGTGAAATAACGGTTGCCGTAGCAGCCCCCCGCATTCCCCATTCAAAGTGGAAGATGAAGATAGGAGCGAGGATGATGTTGGCGAATACCGTTGTCATAGAAGTAATCATTGCTTTTTTCGGGTATCCGGTGGCACGCATTATGTTGTTCAATCCAATCATCGTGTAAGTGATTGGAGTTCCCAACAAGATTACTTGCATGAAGCTGCGTGCATAAGGCAGTGTATCCGGACTGGCTCCGAAGAAAATCAAGATATCGTCCAGAAAGATAAAAGACAATATTCCGAAGAAGAAAGAGTTCGTAATACAGAGCATCAGCGTATGCGATAAAATCTCCGTAGCCCCTTTCATGTCTTTTTGTCCCAACCGGATAGAAGCAAGCGTAGAACCGCCTGCCGACACCAAGGTACAGAAAGCCACTACAAGGTTCATCAACGGAAAACTGATAGCCAACCCCGCAATAGCCATCGGGCCGACCCCATGCCCGATAAAGATGCTGTCAATAATATTATAGATAGAAGTAATCGTCATTCCGATAATGGCAGGAATGGAATATTGTAGCAGCAATTTACCGATGCTTTCTTTTCCTAAAATATGTGGGTCGTTCTTACTCATGCGCTTGGATATTAGGTTGGATGAAAAAACGAATGTTACGTTTTTTTAAGTAGTGCAAAGGTACGAATAATTTGTCTGATTCGATGATTATTCGGAACTTTGCACTGACTGATACACAAGGTTTAACGTTTTAGGTAAAAAGAAAGTTTATATGAATGCAACGAAAACAATTGTGGCACTGTTCGATTTCGATGGTGTCATTATGGACACAGAGACACAGTACACCGTCTTTTGGAACGAACAGGGACTGAAATATCTGAACGAAGAAGATTTCGGACGTCGTATCAAGGGACAGACTCTGACACAGATTTACGAGAAATACTTTTCGGCTCTTCCCGAAGCGCAACAGGAAATCACTGCCCTGCTCAACGTCTTTGAGAAAAAGATGTCCTACGAATATATTCCCGGTGTGAAAGCCTTTATCGCCGACTTGCACCGCCACGGCGTAAAGATAGCCGTAGTCACCAGCTCCAACGAGGAAAAGATGCAGAATGTCTACAATGCCCATCCCGAATTTAAGGGAATGGTAGACCGTATCCTCACCGGCGAAATGTTCGCCCGCTCCAAACCTGCTCCCGACTGTTTCCTGTTGGGAATGGAAATATTCGGTGCAACCCCCGAAACCACTTACGTTTTCGAAGATTCTTTTCACGGACTGCAAGCCGGAATGACTTCAGGCGCAACCGTTATCGGACTTGCCACCACCAACTCCTGTGAAGCTATTGCCGGAAAGGCCCATTACATCATAGACGACTTTACCGAAATGACTTATGATAAACTGCTGACGTTGCACCGCTGATCTCATTCTGAACAACGTCTTCATCTATCCTCTCAACCGTCTGTCAGCTATCATAGACAGATGGTTGAAAGGATTTTTTGTATTTCCTTCTCTGTTATGAATTAAATGTTATAACTTTGCCCCGATTTTTTTTGCCGGTGTTCAAGGACATCGCTCAAAAGCACATAATAATTAATTTATAATTCAAAATTTAAAAAGACATGGCTGGTTATATATCAGATGACACAAGAAAGGTGACTACTCATCGTTTGGTTGAGATGAAACAGAGAGGTGAAAAGATTTCTATGCTTACTTCTTATGACTACACAATGGCACAGATTGTAGACGGTGCAGGGATGGATGTCATTCTTGTAGGTGATTCAGCTTCCAATGTAATGGCGGGCAACGTGACTACATTGCCTATTACTCTCGACCAGATGATTTATCACGCTAAATCCGTAGTGCGTGGTGTGAAACGTGCGATGGTGGTAGTTGATATGCCTTTCGGTTCTTATCAGGGAAATGAAATGGAAGGTCTTGCTTCTGCTATCCGTATCATGAAAGAGAGTCATGCCGATGCTCTGAAACTGGAAGGTGGAGAAGAAATCATCGGTTCCGTGAAGCGTATTATCAGTGCAGGTATTCCGGTGATGGGACATCTCGGATTAATGCCTCAGTCCATCAATAAATACGGAACTTACACCGTACGTGCCAAAGACGACGCCGAAGCGGAAAAACTGATTCGCGACGCTCATCTGCTCGAAGAGGCAGGCTGTTTCGCCATCGTACTCGAAAAGATTCCGGCAACCCTTGCCGAACGTGTAGCTTCCGAACTGACTATACCTATTATCGGTATTGGTGCAGGTGGTCATGTGGACGGTCAGGTATTGGTTATCCAGGATATGCTTGGCATGAACAACGGTTTCCGTCCCCGCTTCTTACGTCGTTATGCTGATTTGTATACGGTGATGACCGATGCAATCAGCCGTTATGTATCCGACGTGAAGAATTGCTACTTCCCGAACGAGAAGGAACAATATTAAAATAGTATATGGCGGTTAAATTGTGGACAATACATTTTATGCGGATATGTGTAGCTAATTTGCTATTGTTTCTATCCTTGTATGTGTTATTTCCGGTACTTTCCGTTGAGATGGCCGACCGTCTCGGAGTGCCGGTTGCACAGACAGGAGTAATCTTTCTCTTTTTCACGCTGGGAATGTTCCTTATCGGTCCTTTCCATGCCTATCTTGTAGATGCATACAAACGTAAGACAGTGTGTGTATTCTCTTTTGCCCTCATGGTAGCGGCAACGGCAGGCTATGCTTTTGTGACCAACATGACGGAACTTATCCTGTTGAGCACCGTGCAGGGATTATCATTCGGCATAGCTACAACGGCAGGCATCACTCTGGCGATTGACATCACCAACTCCACACTGCGCAGTGCGGGTAATGTCAGTTTCTCATGGATGGCACGTCTGGGAATGATTCTGGGCATCGTCCTCGGAGTATGGCTTTACAAAAGTTACTCCTTTCAGAATTTACTGTCCGTCTCCGTTATCACCGGGGCAGCAGGAATTCTGGTAGCGTCAGGTGTTTATGTGCCTTTTCGTGCGCCGATTGTCACCAGACTCTATTCTTTCGACCGATTTCTGCTGTTGCGTGGATGGGTTCCTGCCATCAATATGATTCTGATTACGTTTGTACCGGGGTTGCTGATTCCGCTTGTCCATCCTTTCCTTAACGACTCTGTATTAGGAAATACGGGAATTCCCGTGCCTTTCTTTGTAGGAGTAGGAACCGGATACCTCGTGTCTTTGTTCCTTGCCCGTTTGTTTTTCATGAAAGAGAAAACGCTAAGGCTGGTCATTATAGGAATCGGACTTGAAATGCTGGCGATGTCTCTGCTGAATGCGGCTGACTCGGTAGTTGCTCCTTCTGTACTCTTAGGACTTGGATTAGGACTTATCATGCCGGAATTTCTGGTTATGTTTGTGAAGCTATCCCATCATTGTCAGCGCGGAACGGCAAACACCACTCATCTTCTGGCAAGCGAGGTGGGAGTATCTTTAGGTATTGTCACTACGTGTTACCTGGATATGGATACCGGAAAAATGCTTCATATCGGGCAGATAGTAGCTTCGGTAGCCTTGGTGTTCTTCGTCATTGCGACGTATCCTTATTATATGAGAAAGAAAGTGAGATAGGGGGCATAAATTACTATAAAAATAATGACGCTATCCCATGCGGATAGCGTCATTATTTTTAATATGCAAATTCCGTATATTAATTCCGGCTTACTTGTTTTACTCCCTTTACAGTCCGCAACTTCTTGATAAGCGCTTCCAGCCTTCCCGTATCACCGACCATAATCGTCAGCGTTCCGGAGAATAACCCGTCATGCGAGTCAATGCCGATGGAACGCAGTGTGATTCCGTTTTCCTTTGATATAATAGAAGTGATATTCGTCACAATGCCAATATCATCATGTCCTACAACGCGCAACGTGATAGGATACTGCGTGCCTTCCGACTTGCCCGCCCAACGAGCCTTTACAATCCGGTAACCGAAGCGCTCACGCATTTGGTTTGCATTCGGACAGTCTTTCCTGTGAATCTTGATGCCTCCGCTTACCGTCACGAAACCGAATACATCGTCGCCATAAATTGGATTACAGCATTTGGCGAGTTTGAACTCCAGTCCTTTCAGGTTTTGGTCGATTACAAGCACATCTTCTTTCGATGTCGTTTCCTCTTGTGGAACCTGCATATTATATCCTTCGGCGCTACGATATACAATCTCGTCATGCGTATCATTATCCCGCTTCTGCTGTTCGACGTATTTGTCCAGAACCTCATTGACATCGAGTGCTTCATCAGCTATTTTCTGATAAAATTCTGTCACATTTTTGAACCCCAACCGCTTGATAAGGCGCATCATAGTCGCTTCATCATACTCCAGTTTGCGGTTCTTGAACTTCCGTTCCAATGTTTCTTTTGCAAAGTCATGCTGACGGGCCACCATCTCCTTGAGTGCCTGGCGAATCTTTGTGCGGGCTTTGGAGGTTGTTACGATATTCAGCCAGTCCTGTTTCGGAGTCTGGGTATTCGAGGTCATAATCTCCACCTGGTCGCCGCTGTTCAGCTTCTGTTTTAGCTGTACATTCTTACCGTTCACTTTGGCGCCGATGCATTTGCATCCCAGTTTGCTATGGATATGGAAAGCGAAATCAAGTACCGTAGCACCTTTCGCCAGTTTGAACAAATCCCCTTTGGGAGTAAATACGAAAACCTCATCTTCGTAAAGATCCATCTTGAACTGATCCATTACTTTCATCGAGTCGTTGTCCGCATTCTCCAACGCTTCCCGAACCGAAGTCAACCATTCGTCCAGTCCTGTTTCACCTTTGATACCTTTGTATCTCCAGTGTGCCGCCAAGCCGCGTTCGGCGATTTCGTCCATGCGGCGGGTACGTATCTGTACTTCCACCCATTTTCCTTCCGGTCCCATCACGGTGATGTGCAACGACTCGTAACCGTTGCTCTTCGGGATAGAAAGCCAGTCGCGCAGGCGCTTCGGGTTGGGTTGGTACATATCTGTCACGATAGAATATACCTGCCAGCATTCCTGCTTCTCCTTTGCCGGATCCGGTTCCGAATCCAGTATAATACGGATGGCGAACAAGTCGTAAATACCTTCGAACGGTGTTTTCTGTTTCTGAATCTTGTTCCATATCGAATGTATGGACTTGGTGCGTCCCTTGATGTCGAACTTCAATCCTGCTGCCGCTACCTTCTTCTGTATAGGCTTGATAAAAGCGGCGATATACTTGTCGCGTGAAGCCTTCGTCTCGTTCAACTTATCCTTTATATAATAATAGGTATCCCGTTGCGTGTATTTCAGCGACAAATCCTCAAGTTCCGATTTCAGCTTATAAAGTCCCAGCTTGTGCGCCAGCGGAGCATATAGATAAGCAGCTTCGTTCGCCACCTTGTTGCGGTCTTCCTCGTTACCCGTATCCTTGATTTTGCGCATCACGTTCACGCGGTCGGCAATCATAATCAGGATGACACGCATATCTTCGGCAAACGAGAGCAGGAGATTACGGAAATTCTCCGACTCTATCGCCGGGCTCTTGGCATACAATTCGTTCGTTTTCACCAATCCCTTGATGATACTTGCCACATCTTCTCCGTATTCGGTATTCACTTCTTCGATAGACAGTATATGCGCCTTTACAATTTCGTGCAGCATGATACCGATGAGGCATGAGCCCTTCATGCCGATTTCCTCGGCTACGATGACCGCCGTTTGTAAATCTCTGATGACGGGATTCATCCCGAAGTTATTGCGTTGCAACCCGTTACACTGGGCTGCTTTTATTAAATGGCTCTTTAACTTTTGGCAATCCCGCCAAAAAATGCTGTCTCCGGCAGATTTCATCAAATGCCGGTAGAGTGAAAAAAGCTCCTTTTTTTCCTCTGGTGTAAAAAAGTCGTCCATATTCAATCTTGTTAATTCGATGTAAAATTACTTTTTTTCCCGGTTATTCGGCAAGAAGTAAATAACATTTTGTATTTTTGGGCATCAATTAATAAAAATAGATATTATGATAACGACACAGGACAAAGAGTTGCTTGCCAAGAAAGGCATCACGGAGGCGCAGATAGCAGAACAGCTGGCTTGCTTCCAGACGGGTTTTCCTTATTTGAAACTGGACGCTGCCGCTTCCATTGAAAAAGGTATATTGGCTCCTAATGCCGAAGAGCAGAAGGCGTATTTGGCAGCGTGGGATGCATATACAAACACGGATAAGACCATTGTGAAGTTTGTACCGGCTTCGGGTGCCGCAAGCCGTATGTTCAAGAACCTGTTTGAGTTTCTGTCTGCCGATTATGACAAACCGACTACAAAGTTCGAACAAGCATTCTTTGACGGCATCAAGGATTTTGCTTTCTATGACGACCTCAATGTAGCTTGCCAGCGTACAGCCGGAAAGGACATTCCCGGATTAATCGAAGAAGGCAACTATAAAGCTGTAGTATCTGCATTGCTCGAAACTGTCGGCTTGAATTACGGCGCACTGCCGAAAGGCCTGCTCAAATTCCATAAATATCCTGAAGGCGCACGTACTCCGTTGGAAGAACATCTTGCCGAAGGAGCCATGTACGCAGCCGGAAAGAGTGGCAAAGTCAATGTGCACTTTACCGTATCTACCGAACACCGTGAACTTTTCAAGAAACTCGTGGAAGAAAAGGCGGGAGAATTTGCCAAACGCTACGGAGTGGATTATTATATCACTTTCTCCGAACAGAAGCCGAGCACCGACACTATTGCCGCTGATATGGACAACCAACCGTTCCGCGATAACGGCAAACTGTTGTTTCGTCCGGGCGGACACGGTGCATTGATTGAGAACCTGAATGATCTCGATGCTGATATTATCTTTATCAAGAACATAGATAACGTAGTCCCCGACAAACTGAAGGAAGATACCGTTACCTATAAGAAACTAATTGCCGGTGTACTTGTCGCCCTGCAGAAACAAGCTTTCGAATACCTCGAACTGCTCGACAGCGGTAAATATACGCACGACCAGATGATGGAAATGCTCCAATTCCTGCAAAAGAAACTCTTCTGCAAGAATCCGGAAACGAAAGACCTCGAAGATTCTGTACTTGCCATTTACTTGAAGAACAAACTGAACCGTCCGATGCGTGTCTGCGGAATGGTGAAGAACGTAGGTGAACCTGGCGGCGGGCCGTTCCTTGCATACAACAGTGACGGAACTATCTCCCTGCAAATCCTCGAAAGTTCACAAATCGACATGAACGACCCCGAAAAGAAGGAAATGTTCGAGAAAGGTACGCACTTTAATCCGGTAGACCTGGTATGTGCTGTACGTGACTATAAAGGTCATAAGTTCGATTTGGTGAAATACGTGGATAAGGCAACAGGCTTCATCTCCTACAAATCAAAGAACGGCAAAGACCTGAAAGCTCTCGAACTTCCCGGCTTGTGGAACGGTGCGATGAGTGACTGGAATACCGTATTTGTAGAAGTTCCCCTTTCTACCTTCAATCCGGTAAAGACGGTCAATGACTTGCTGCGTGAGCAACATCAATAAAGAAAAAAGTGCGACTGTCCGATGAGGGAAAATTGAGCGGTCGTTTTCCACAAACTAACATTCCGGTTGCGTGAGCGGACGTATGTCCGCAAGCAACCGGTTTTATTAAAAAAAAGAGTGTTTAGAATGAATCAGATTGAGAAAGTCATTGATATTGCTACTTGGAACAGAAAAGAACATTTCGAGCACTTCAGTGCTTTTGACGACCCGTTTTTCGGAGTGACGGTCAATGTAGATTGTACTCGTGCTTATCGGGAAGCCAAAGACAAAGGCATATCTTTCTCCCTCTTGGTCTTGCACCGGATTATCACGGCTGCCGCCAAAGTCGAAGAATTCCGCTACCGTATCGAAGGTGACAGGGTAGTGTGTTATGACAGCCTTCTGCCCGAAGCCACCGTAGGTCGTGCCGACCATACGTTTTCTTTTGCTGCTTTTGAATATGACCCGGACGAACTCGTCTTTATCCGTAAAGCGAAAGCTGAAATGGAACGCCTGCAAGCTACTACCGGACTGAATAAAGGGGGGACATTCCATCCCAACGCCATCCACTACTCGGCTGTTCCGTGGCTCACTTTCACAGATATGAAGCACCCCACCAATATGCATTCGGGAGATAGTGTCCCCAAAATCTCTACCGGAAAGTACTTCCACGAAGGAGAGAAGTTGATGATGCCCGTTTCCGTCACTTGCCATCATGGATTGATGGATGGTTATCATGTCGCCAAGTTTATTGAAATCCTCGATTTATAAACTTCGTTCTAAAAAAGACAAACTAGACTTATATGAGATTAAAAGTATTAAGATGGAAAGTCATTGCCTTCTATTCGTTATTACTCTTTCCGCGGACTTTCTTATATGCACAGGAGGTACGACAAGATACATTGGAAGATGTCCGGCAGAACGTGAAGCAACTTCAACATGATGTTCGTGAGCTTCGTCAGGAAGTCCGGAAGTTGCAGGAGGAAATCCGGGAACTCCGGCAGGGCTATTTCCCGGAGTACGGTGAATATGGATTTGATACTGTTTCGACCTACACTCCCCATCGTTTCATCCATCGTTTGGGAATAGAGGCACGCCCGCAATACGTATTTCCCACCAATCCTTTCCTGCGTGGAGAGAACGAACGGTGGAAACCGATTCAGACGTCTTTTGCCGCCCATCTGAAATATTCATTCAAATTCCGTCCCAATACTTGTGCCGACCGTATCTATGGCGGTGCATATCAAGGATTCGGTCTGGCTCTCACCACTTTTGGCGACAAGAAACAACTTGGTGATCCTGTCACTTTCTATCTGTTTCAAGGAGCCCGTATCGCCCGTTTCAACCCGCGTCTTTCGCTCAATTACGAATGGAACTTCGGCATCTCAACCGGATGGCAACCGTACGATAATGATTATAATTCCTACAACGGGGCCGTCGGTTCCCGTATGAATGCCTACCTCAATGCAGGTATTTATCTGAATTGGGCATTCTCCCGCTATTTCGACCTGATTATCGGTGGAGACTTTACGCATTTCTCCAACGGAAACACGAAGTTCCCCAATGCGGGAGTGAATACTACCGGAGCTAAAATCGGACTGGTCTACAACTTCAACCGTGAAGAATCGGATTTGGCTAAATCTTTGGTGACTCCGCTTATTCCCCGTTTCCCGCGCCACATCAGTTATGACCTTGTCATGTTCGGTTCATGGCGCCGGAAAGGCGTATATGTAGACAGTGGGAAACAGATCGCTTCTCCCGGCAGTTATCCTGTGGCGGGATTCAACTTTGCCCCGATGTACAATCTCAGCTATAAATTTCGTTTTGGAGTTTCGTTGGACGGGGTTTATGACGGTAGTGCCAATGTATACATCGAAGATGTCATTTCAGAATACGGAGACAGCAACGGTTCACGCCGTTTCTGCAGACCGGGAATCCAACACCAGTTGGCTTTGGGCGTTTCGGGACGTGCGGAATACGTGATGCCTTATTTCACTATTGGTGTCGGTCTTGGTTCGAACGTATTGGGTCGCGGCGATTTACGGGGGCTATATCAGGTGGTTGCCTTGAAGATGAACATCACCCGAAGTTCTTTCCTTCACATCGGCTACAATCTTCAGAATTTTCAGACCCCTAATTACCTGATGCTCGGACTCGGTTTCCGTTTTCACAATAAATATCCGAAAGTACGTCACTAAAAAAAGCCGTATTTCATCGAAATATACTAATTTTGCGTCACTAATATAAAACACTCAAAATGATGAAGAAAATACTGTTACTCGGTTCTGGAGAACTTGGAAAGGAGTTTGTAATCTCAGCTCAACGTAAAGGTCAGCATATCATTGCCTGTGACTCTTATGCAGGAGCTCCGGCTATGCAAGTAGCCGATGAATTTGAAGTATTCGACATGCTGGACGGTGAAGAACTGGAACGTGTCGTAAAGAAACATCAGCCGGATATTATCGTGCCGGAAATTGAGGCAATCCGCACAGAACGTCTGTACGACTTCGAGAAAGAAGGAATCCAGGTAGTGCCTAGTGCCCGTGCCGTCAACTTCACGATGAACCGTAAGGCTATCCGCGACCTTGCTGCCAAAGAACTCGGACTGAAGACAGCGAAATATTTCTATGCCAAATCACTGGAAGAACTGAAAGAGGCTGCCGCTAAAATCGGTTTTCCTTGTGTGGTAAAACCTTTAATGTCCTCATCCGGCAAAGGACAGTCCCTCGTAAAGAGTGCCGATGAACTCGAACATGCCTGGGAATATGGATGCAGTGGTAGCCGTGGTGATATCCGTGAGCTTATCATCGAAGAATTTATCAAGTTCGACAGTGAGATCACTTTGCTGACTGTCACCCAGAAGAACGGTCCTACCTTGTTCTGCCCGCCTATCGGACATGTACAGAAAGGAGGAGATTATAGAGAAAGTTTCCAACCGGCACATATTGATCCCGAACATTTGAAGGAAGCGCAACGTATGGCTGATAAGGTAACGGCAGCTCTGACTGGTGCGGGAATCTGGGGAGTTGAATTTTTCTTGAGTCATGAAAACGGAGTTTATTTTTCCGAACTTTCTCCCCGTCCGCATGATACCGGAATGGTGACTTTGGCAGGTACTCAGAATTTAAATGAGTTTGAGTTGCATCTGCGGGCGGTGTTAGGACTTCCTATTCCTGAAATTACACAAGAACGCATAGGGGCCAGTGCAGTGATTCTTTCTCCTATTGCCAGCAAGGAAGCTCCCCGTTATCGTGGTGAGGAAGAGGTTTGTAAGGAGACAAATACTTATCTCCGTATTTTTGGTAAACCTTATACAAAATTGAATCGCCGTATGGGGGTTGTGGTTTGTTATGCTCCTAATGG
>OJJH01000450.1_pt1 | contig 12455 bp, 5 predicted proteins | sample 1596251 | NCBI WGS metagenome assembly OJJH01 (sample SAMEA4350153, study PRJEB24818) | metagenome | biome: human; feature: gut; material: faeces | place: Denmark | collected 2013-09
CTTCTATCAGATTGAAAGCGAGCACGTGGGAAGCGGTATCGGTCTTTCATTGGTACAACGTCTGGTAGAGTTGCATCATGGGCGCATCGAATTGGATAGTGAAGAGGGAAAAGGCAGTACATTCTCTGTATATCTGCCGCAGGATATAAATATCTACAAGCCATCCGAGCTAGCTTCCAACGATACCAAAAACGAAGAAGAGCAAGTCTATTCCACCAACTCCAAGGATATGTATTTCATTGATACGGAAAAGATTGAAAATGAAGTCATAGAGTCAGGTGACAAGAAGCGGGGAACGATTCTTATTGTAGAAGACAATAATGAAATCCGTCATTATCTCAGCAGCGGACTTTCCGAGCTATTCAATACGCTGGAAGCCGGAAACGGTGAAGAAGCTCTGGAGAAACTGAAAGACAATGAAGTCGATATCATTGTTACTGATGTGATGATGCCCGTAATGGATGGCATCAAATTATGTAAGAATGTGAAACAGAATATCCGCACCTGCCATATCCCGGTTATTATCCTGTCAGCCAAAAGCGAAATAAAAGACCAGATGGAAGGCCTGCAAATGGGCGCGGATGATTATATCCCCAAACCATTCTCTCTTGCCATACTGACTACAAAGATACAGAACATGATGCGTACCCGCAGGCGTATGATCGAACGCTATTCCAAGTCTTTGGAAGTGGAACCGGAGAAGATTACGTTCAATGCCATGGATGAAGCCTTGCTGAAACGCGCCGTTGCCATTGTAGAAAAGAATATGGATAACATCGAATTCTCTACGGACGAGTTTGCCAGAGAAATGAACATGAGCCGTTCCAACCTGCATCTGAAATTGAAGGCTATCACCGGTGAGTCTACTATTGATTTTATTCGTAAGATTCGCTTTAATGAAGCTGCCAAGTTACTGAAAGACGGACGTTATACGGTAGCGGAAGTCAGTACGATGGTAGGATTCAATACGCCGTCTTACTTTGCTACAAGCTTCAAGAAATATTTCGGATGCTTGCCTACGGAGTATATAAAGAAGGCCAAAGGATAATCTCGGAGAAATCATAAATCCATAAACTGCCACATTTTTGTATTTATTCTACGTATTATAGGGGGAAAATACAAAAATGTGGCAGAACTAATAATCAACAATTTACCCCCCAAAATAGGGTGAAATCAAGATTAGTTTACAGAAAACAATAGGATGATTTTGCTTTTTTCAGACTGAGAACTGCATTTTTCTCTGAATCCACTATCTGTCAACACATTACCTATAATCTTCCCCTGTTTTTTATCATTCGTGAATTACAGTTGTGCAATCGCCAAGTTACACTTGTCCTTCCGAATAGATACACAAGTGTAACTCATGAGGTACTCAACTGTAACCAGTCAACTCTATTAGAAGAAAACATTAAAAGGATAGTATGATTTATACAATTCAATTAGATGAAATCATTATACTTCCGCATAATTTGGAGAATGAATACGGTCCTTTATACATATCCAACAGTATCATTACACAAATTTGATATACTATTCGATAAAACTATTAACAACAAAGCTACTTTCTCCCATATATTTGCATAGAGTTAGTGACCATCTCAAATATAAAAATCAAAATCTATCCAAACTAAAGTTTATACTATGAATTGCAAAAACAGATTCCGAATTAATATATGGCTGTTTCTTATCATTACACTCGCAGGATGTACAGATAATGATATTCCACAAAAAGAAAATAACGACATTCCGCCAAAAGAGGAACCAACACCCCCAAAAGAGGATACCGAAGAATCTTTATTTGATATTCTCAATCTTGATTATTCCGGATTAGAAGAAGTGAAGGCTTTGTATAAAGCCGGTGATAACGATGCAGCCATGCAAAAACTGCTTACCTATTACCAAAACAGAACTGAGATTCTAAATCCGAATCTATCTGCCACCCTTAATGAAACGGAACAGGGTTATGCTGACTATGCGACAAACGAATATCGTTTTTATGTCAATGACAATTATCTGGAAGATAAAACTAGAAAGATTCCTTATTCATTGCAAAACAACGATAAAACAATCAATTGGGAATTTGCTCCAAAGGGTGCTGACAACGAATATCAGAAACAATTGCATCGTCACAATTGGATCCCCCTTCAAGGGAAAGCCTACCAAAACTCGCATGATGAAAAATACATGCTCTCATGGAAAGAAGTGTATGCCGACTGGATTGCCAAGAACCCCAAGCCGGATGGGAAACCGGACAAATTCAAATGGTATCAACTTCAAGTATCCACACGTATCATGGGACAAACAGAGTCATTCGAGTATTTCAAGTCCTCTCCCAACTTCACTACCGAATGGCTTTCTTTTTTCCTCATACACTTTGCAGAACACGCCGACTATTTGTCCTTGTACAAATATGCCGGAGAAAACAATATTCTACTGAGCCAGGCAGTAGCATTAGTATTTGCAGGGACTCTATTCCCTGAACTTAAAAATGCCCCACAATGGCAAAAAACGGGATGCGACATCATCAATGAACAGACCTCTAAATTGTTTTTAAAAGATGGAATGACGAATGACCTCTCACTCCATTATCATATCGGTATAGTGGACGGTCTATACGATTTAAAAAGACTCATCCAATTGAACAAGCTACCGGACAATCTGCTTTCTCCGGAACTGGACAACGCCCTACTGAAAGCGACTAAAGTCGTCATGCACTTTACATATCCCAATTACTTCACAAAAGGAAGTAAGAATTGCAGTCCCGCATTCAATGATTCGTGGATAAAAACACGCAGCGTACTGAACAAAAATTTCGTAAAATACGCTGAAATGTACCCGGATGATTCAGAACTTGACTACATGAAAACTTATGGACAAGGAACTCCACCCGATAATAAAATCAAAACATTCGAATATTCAGGATTTTATGTACTACGCAATGGCTGGACTCCCCAATCGACGATGTTAGTACACAGCAACAATATATCTTCCAAATTAGAAGACTCAAGCCACAACCAACTCGATAACGGGACGTTCGAGCTATATCACAATGGACGTAACTTCTTTCCTGATTCCGGAGTTTGTTCATATATGAAAGAAAATGATACGGAAGTAATGGAACTACGCAGATGGTTCCGCCAAACCAAGGCACACAATACAATGGTCCTAGGACAATCAGAAGAGCATGAAGCTACCGGAAGTGAAAATATCAACAAGGCACAAGGCAAATTATTATTATCGGAAGAAAATGATAACTACCAACTAATAGTAACGGAAAATCAAGGATACAGTAACTTCAAACACCGACGCGCCATCTTCTATGTGAAAAAGCCTGTCGAATTCTTCGCTTTCGTGGATGAAGGCTTCGGAACAGCTACCGGATATTCCAAATTATATTTCCATCTTTGTGACGAGACATCAGTCAACAATGTCAATTTGGATATTCAAGGGATAGGTGCGCATACTACTTTTGAAGACAATAATAACTTACTTATTCGCAGTTTTGGAAATCAAAACATTGTATTAAAACCTTTTGAGGGACGAATCTCTTATCAGACAGATAGAAAATTCTCTGTCAGAAAGGCTTATTCACTTGTCATGGAGAAAAAGAAAAATACATCCGTACGTTATATTACCATATTATATCCGGTAACAACAGCTTCCAATCACAAGATTAATGCTAAATTTACAGATAATCCTTCAAATTCGGACAATGTCTCCATCGAAGTGACTATTGATAATAATACATATAATTTAAATTACCAGCTTAAAAATTAATATAAAAAACAACACTATGAACATTCGACGCAGATACTTTAACTGCATCCTTTTATTTTTAATCTACTCTTTCACTGTAGATGCCCAACCTATAACTCTTAAACAGGATATTAATTGGCCTGAATTCATGAGCCGGCAAGATATGATATGGGAAAAGTTACCTGAATACTGGCATGAATCGGCTTATCTGGGCAACGGCAGATTAGGATTAATGATTTATAAAGAACCCGGAGAAAACTACTTGCGTCTTGAAACGGGCAACTGTGATGTGCACGATCATCGTACAAAAAGAGATGTATTCGGAATCCCCAGACTACTTACCGGATATTTTGCCCTGCATCCCAAAGGAGATATAATCAGCGGCAAGATGCGTCTTGACCTTTGGAATGCCGAAGCATCAACAGATATTATCACGACCAAAGGGGTTATCCATCTACAAACCTTTGTCCACACTGACAATATGATAATAGCAGTAAAAGCAACTACTGAAGGAGAAGAGCATGACTTCAAATGGGAATGGGTAGCCGCAGAAGCTAACAGTCCCCGCTATCTACTTTTTAAAAGACGGGGACAAACCAATAAAATTCCCAAAGACTATGAACTCAACCCTGCACCGATAATCAACCGGAAAGGGGATATCAACTTATCTGTTCAGAAGTTACTGGCAGGTGGTGAGACAACAGTAGGCTGGAAAGAGACTCAACCGACTAAAAAAGAACGTACTTTATGGATAAACCTTACACATACATACCCTCAAAACAATTCGAGTGAAATATGTAAAACTGAAATCCGGAAAGCTATACGCGAAGGCTATCCATCCTTGCAAAAGACACATCGTAAATGGTGGAATTCTTTTTACCCAAGTAGCTTCATTACATTGCCGGAAGCGCAAAAAGAGAACTTTTATTGGATTCAAATGTACAAACTAGCTTCTGCCACCCGTGGCGACCGTGCCCTAATAGACAATACAGGGCCGTGGCTGACGGAGACTCCCTGGCCAAATGCCTGGTGGAACCTCAATGTACAACTCACATACTGGGCACTGAATGCTTCCGACCATTTAGATCTCGCAGCCTCTTTAGAAAATGCACTTTACAATCACATAGACCAGCTACGTCTCAATATTAATCCGGCTTATCGCCATAATTCGTTAGGAATAGGAGTCGCTTCCAATTTGGAATGTATGAGCACAGAGGTAGGTATTCCAGGAAAAGGAAGAGCGCAAGTAGGTTTGCTCCCGTGGGCTTGCCATAACCTATGGCTTATTTATCGCCACAAGATGGATGATGATATCCTGCGAAATAAATTATTTCCTTTATTGAAAGAATCAATCAACTACTATCTGCACTTTCTAAAAAAGGGAGAAGAGGGAAAACTTCATCTTCCGGCAACTTACTCTCCAGAGTACGATACTGCGGAAGATTGCAATTTTGATCTTGCACTATTACGTTGGGGATGCCAGACACTACTGGAATCAGCACAACGCTTGAATATTCAAGATCCATTGGCTGAAACATGGGAAGACGTTCTTCATAATCTCACTCCTTACCCTATGGATGAGAATGGATTACTTATCGGGAAGGACATGCCATATGCTTTCTCGCACAGGCATTATTCACACTTACTCGCCATCTATCCCCTATATCTTATCAATAAAGAGCAACCAGGCGATATTGAAACGATTGAGAAATCACTCGTTTTTTGGCAAAGCAAACCCAAGGCGCTTTTGGGCTACTCATGTACAGGTGCTTCTTCCATATCTTCTGCTATTGGAAAAGGAAATGACGCATTATCTTATTTGAACAAATTATTCGGCAAGTTCCTCAGCCCTACTACCATGTATAAGGAAAGCGGCCCGGTTATTGAGACACCTCTATCCGGTGCTCAAAGTATTCACGATATGCTACTACAAAGTTGGGGTGGAAAAATCCGTATTTTCCCAGCTATTCCAGATGCATGGAAAGACATAGCATATTCCGGTCTGCGCACGGAAGGGGCATTCAAAGTATCTGCCGACAGAAAAAAGGGAAAGACACAATTTATCCATATCAAAAGCCTGGCAGGGGAGCCTTGTATTATAACGACTGACATAACTAATCCTGTCTTTAATGGAAAAAGAAATTTCACTGTGCGATCCCTCGAAAACAATACTTACCAAATTGATTTAAAGAAAGGAGAAGAGGTGTTCATTTCCCCAAAAGGAGAAGAACCGGAGTTTATTATCTCCCCGATTCCCCATACTTCCCATAATCATTTTGGATTAAAAATCATCCAATAGGATATCTAAAAACGTACAAAACCTGTTTTGTAAATAAATAGGATTAGATTACATTATGGCACATAATAAGCCTGCTATCAGAGTTATAGCAGGCTTATTAAACAGAAATAATATATGATTCAACAAATTTAATATCAAAAAAATCATTTTTGAACAAAGCTTGAACAAGACAGCTTAGCGATTAGAAACAAACAGATTACATTTGCAAACAGTAAAATATAACTTTTAATAATTAAAACCTAATAAAGCATGAAGAACATCTTCTTTATTTGCGCGTTCTCACTGATTGCATTTACAGGATGCACAGATGATGACGAACTCTACAAAAACAGTGGTGGAAACTCTACAGAAGAAGAGTCTACACTACCTAATGAAGACATTGATCAAAATCTATTTGAAGCCCTTAATCTAGATTATCCAGGATTAGAGCAAGTGAAGGCTTGGTACGAAACCGGAAACTATTATTCGGCAGCAAAAGCATTACTGACCTATTATAAAGGTAGAATTGGAATAAACAACCCAAACGTATCCTTATTGGAATCTACAATTACTACCGACCAAGAAAAATGGGCAAATGATGCATTAAAAAGTAACAAGTATCGTTTTTATGTAAACAACAATTATTTCGAAGGAAAAAACGAAGAAGAAAAAAAGAAAAAAAATCCCTATTCTGTATTAGGTGAGAATAATTCTATTAATTGGGAGTTCAAACCTGAAGGTGCCGATCAAGAGTACCAAAAGCAACTGCACCGTCATAATTGGATGCCCTTCCAAGCCAAAGCCTATCAAAAAACCGGTAACGAACTATTCGTTACGGAATGGAAAAATGTTTATGCAGATTGGATTGCCAAAAATCCCAAACCGGAAACTCCCGATGAATTTAAATGGTGGCAATTACAAGTGTCTACACGTATCATGGGGCAAACAGAACTTTTTGAGTATTTTAAGTTTTCACCGAACTTCACTCCTGAATGGCTCTCATTCTTTTTGGCTCATTTTGCCGAACATGCAGATTATTTAGCTAAATTTCGCTATCATGATGAAAACAATATTCTACTAAGTCAAGGTACCGCTTTAGCTTTTGCCGGAACTTTATTCCCTGAATTCAAGAATGCCGCACAATGGCAAGAAATGGGATTTAGCATTCTGAACGAACAAGCAAAGAAACAATTCTTGGCAGATGGAATGCTTGGAGATTTATCTTTGCATTATCACATATCAAGCTTAGTTGAATTCTACAATTTGCGTAAACTAATTGCTCAAAACAGACTCCCTGAAAATATTCTCTCACCAGAAATTGATATTATTCTTGAAAAAGCTGCAGAATTAGTGATGCACTTCACTTACCCTAATTACTTTATACCTAAAAGCAATTATAACTGCACTTCAGCTTTTAATGATTCATGGATGAAAACAAAGAGCGTATTAAATACTAATTTCAAAAAGTACGCAGAAATGTTTCCTGATAACAAAGAACTTCTTTACATGGCTACAGAAGGTAATGAGGGGACAGAACCAAGTATTAAAATCAAAGCATTTGAAGCTTCCGGACACTATGTATTCCGTGATGGTTGGAAAGATGGAACAACAGTATTAATTCATAGTAATAATTATTCTACTGAAACATTAGGTGATTGGAGTCATAATCAACCTGATAACGGAACATTTGAATTATTCCATAATGGGCGCAATTTCTTCCCAGATTCAGGAGTATGTACTTATATGGACAATAAAAATGAAATAAAAACACTGCGTAGATGGTTTCGTCGGACAGCTTCTCACAATACTTTAACATTAGATAATCAAGATATTAGTATTACTCAAGGAAAGCTTATAAAATTGGAAGAAACTCCACATCAATTGGTAGTGACAGAAAATCAAGGATATAAAAACAATGACTTTAAACATCGCCGTTCTATATTCTTCGTTAATCAAGAATTCTTTGTTCTTGTAGATGAAGGATTTGGCGAAGCTACTGGTACTGCCAACTTGAACTTTCATCTTTGTGAAAAAGAATCTGATGCTATTATAGACAAAGCAGAACAAGGAGCACATACAACATTTGATGATAATAATCTACTTATTCGTAGCTTTGGCAACAACATCACTTGCAAAGAAATAGAAGGTCGCATTGCTTATAATACGGATCAATCATACCAGACACGAAAAGCATATTCTCTTGAAATGGAGAAAACAGCAGGTATGCCAGTACGCTACATTACTGTACTATATCCGACAGATAAGCCTTCTGAACATACCATTAAAGCAGAGTTCATAGACGGTAATCAAAATATCACTAAAGGTATTTCTGTTAAAGTAACAATCGATGACACAAGAGAATACACATTAAATTATAATTTATAATTAACCGAATTAATAACTAACACTTATATACAATGAGTCTAAAAAAGTTAACTACAAGTTTTTGGGCGATTTTGGGAATAGTAATATTGAGTTTACTCAATACCTCTTGTACTGATACAGAGACTACTGACACAACCAATTTCGTAATATACTATGCTGGCATGACAGATATAGGCCCTTCTATGACTGGCATAATAAGTAGCCCTTCTTACAAGGGAGCGGCTCCTTCGGACTTTGCCATTACTGGTATTACTTTAAATGGAGAAGAATATACCGGACAGTGCTTCAATATAAACTCTGAGACTGGAGAAATAACAGTCAGCAACACAAAAAATGCACCAGTGGGTACGTATAAGATTTCCATATCATGTATCTCAAATGGCAAAAGATATGAATATAAGGATATTGTAACCGTTAACATGCTTAAAGCAGTACCAGAAGGAGTAAAAGTAGAACCTAATAAACTGGAAATTAAATTAGGCTACATTATCAACAATGAGGAACAAATTGAACTGCCTACAGCACAAGTGACAACAGATGGAGATCATGTTTCTATTAGTCAATATGCTATCTCCAGTGTTCTGAAAGATGGAGTCTTATATGCTGATTTTGCTAAATTATTCCAAATATCTCAAACAGGTGTAATTTCAGCAATAGAAGGATATGAAAATGCAGAACCAGGAATCTATACGCTTAACTTAAAGTTAAAAACTAATGCCATGGATAAAGAAAGCGAAGACGGTATATTTGAAAATGCATTGACTATTGACATCACTTCTGAACCATTGAAATTAACATATACTCCTTCGGAAGAATTTATCGAAGAAGCTACAGTTGAGCAGCCTAATACTAAATATGATACGAAAACTGCTCCTATTATGATGGGTTCCAAAGATGATATAGCTTTTAGCATTGAAAGTGTTACGCCAGAAACAGACCAAAGTGGTAGCCCAACAATTAATAAATTTACAATCGATAATGAAGGTAAAATTCACGTAGCAGCACAACATGGTTTTAAAACCGGAGAAATCTTCAATATAAGCGTTAGAGTTAAGAATAAATATGCACCCGAAGGTATTGCTTTTTCTAATGTTCTAAAATTAGAGACAGTTAATTTCATTCACCCTATTGAAAACTTCGAATATGGAAAATCAGGAATAGTAAATCAGGTTGAAAAAAGTAAGTTCACTATTAAGAAAAATGATGCATTCAAAGGTGATAAAGTTTCTTTTACATGGCTTACTGAAGGATTGGATAAAACTATCATAGAACAACTGCAACCGGGATTTAGCCCCGAAACAGGAGAATTTACGGTTGAAAAAGGAAACAAATTGCCTGTTGGAGAGTATCTTATTCGAGTAGAAGCGAAAAACCAAAAAAGTGAAGATAACAATCCAACAATAGCAGAATTCACCCTAAAAATAGGGTTAAATCCTAATAACTTCACTACATTCAGTTATGGAAATAACTATAGTAAATACTACTCTGGCGATTTCTCCGATGCCAAATATGATAATCAATTCCGATACAGAGAATCAACAGATATAGAAAAAATTAAACCGATACTTGAATCATTCGATTTCAATCCGAATGCAAAACCCGGTTATACTCCTACAGTATCATTCAAAGTTGTAAAAACCCGAAAAGTCGGTATTGGGGGAGTAAATACCAATACTGGGGAATTCAAATTCAATTGGCCTACTGGAAAAGACGATATGTCATTTGCTGATGCAGCTATGGTTACTGCCACAGCATATGATGGCACAACTTATAGTAATGCAGATGATGATCCAACTGCTGTTTCAGTATCTTTACCTGTTTTTGTCCATATATCAATGTTAGGAGGAACTGTTTCGAAACCTACAGATAATTATAGAATAGAATATGTACCGTTTGTACTTAAAACATCTCCTAAAAATGGAGGAGAATTGCAAGGCAAACTTAATATTTATGAAACAAAAAATGAGCAAACCAACCCAATTAGTTGGTCATTGGATAATCAACATTTTGCCATAGATTATGCACGTACATTCTATTACTATAACATTGCCGGTATCAGAAACGAAATAGACAACGATTATGAAGGAGGTGAAGAAAAGCCTAATGGTACAGCCCATGAAACTGGAGCTGATGCAAATAATCCTTTCGTTGTAAATCTATGGCTTAAAAATAATGCTAATACTGGTGCAAAAGATCCAGTTTCAGGTTTTATAAAAGACGGTGGAGAACCTAAAACTGATTTTACCAAAACCCTTGCATACGTAGATAATAGTAACGGAAGTAATTTTATCGTAAAAGTCCTTCCAAACAAATGGTTTGAACATGGATATGCCAACGGGCTATTTATTGCCCAAATGACTTATACAGCCAAACCTAATGGAGATATTACAACCGCAGATAAAAAGGATATTAAAAACAAGGGAGTAAAAACATTCCCATTCGTAATTTGGCTTGATGAAAAATTTGGAGAATAAAAAATAACCAAAAAACACTAATACGATAATTATGTATAATATAATAACTAAAACAATCAGTCACAGAGGGTTTATCACCCTCTTGGCTTTGATAATGTCAATTACCCTATATGCCCAAAACATGGTCAAAGGAACAGTTATTGACGAAACAGATATTCCACTGATCGGTGCCACTGTCATGGTAAAAGGAAATACAGGAGGAACTATTACAGATATAGATGGTAATTATACGTTAGATGTTCCTGTTTCTGCCATCTTGCAGATTTCCTATATCGGATATTTGACACAAGATGTTCCTGTAAATGGGAAACAACAAATCAATATTCGTTTAGTAGAAGATACGCAACAATTAGACGAGGTGGTAGTGGTTGGCTACGGTACACAGAAAAAAGGGGAATTAACTTCATCTATTTCCAGCATAAAAAGCGAAACATTCATTCAAGGTTCAGTACAAGACGCAGCCCAGTTGCTTCAAGGAAAGGTTGCGGGACTTGGCATTGTCATGCCTAATGGTGATCCGACGTCTTCATCCCAAATTGTATTGCGTGGTATCGGCTCACTAAAAGGAGACCGAGTTCCATTAGTTATTGTCGATGGAGTTCCGGGTGATATGAGCACTGTTGCACCAGAAGATATCGAAAGCATAGATGTTATAAAAGACGGCTCAGCCGCCGCTATTTATGGAACTAGAGGAAATAATGGTGTTATTTTCATCACCACAAAAAAAGTGAAAGGAGAGATACCTGTAACTATTGATATTCAAGCTTATGTCACTACCCAGCAAATCAAAAAAAGATTAGATATGATGGATGCCGATCAATACCGTCAATTAGTAAAACAAGGGAAACCCGGCGCTATTGATTATGGTTACGACACAGATTGGCTAGACCAGATATTAAGGACTCCTATTTCTTACGTAACTAATGCCAGTCTACGCGGAGGTAATCGCAACTCTAATTATATCGCAAACATAAACTATAAGTCTGGCCAAGGCATTATCAAACGCTCAGACAATAGAGTATTAACCACACGATTGGAAATCAACCACTCTATGTGGGATAACTTATTAAAGTTTAATTTAAACATCATGGGTAAAGAACAAAAATATACAGCCTTAGGAGATGGCAAAAGCTTCAATGGGGAAATTTACCGAAATGCGTTAATCAATATTCCAACTGAACGTCCGAAAGACGATAACGGAAACTGGATTGAACATCCGACAATGAACGGATATATGAATCCGGTAGCTGCGCTATATGAAAGTAATGGCGAAAATAAAAGTACCCAATTACGTACATTCGGAACCGTTACATTGACTCCCATGGATGAATTTTTCGTAAAAGCATTAGTGTCGAGAACCTCTTATAATCAAACCCGCGGATATGCTGAAACTAAAAAACACATATCAACTGTCCGCAATGGCAAAAACGGGTTTGCTTCTCGCGGAACAACTGCTTCTATCGATAATCTGTTAGAGATCACAGCCCAATACAAAAATAATTTTGGTGCTCATAATCTTACTGGTTTAGCGGGTTATTCTTATCAAGACAATACTTATGCTT
>OJJH01000456.1_pt1 | contig 12161 bp, 10 predicted proteins | sample 1596251 | NCBI WGS metagenome assembly OJJH01 (sample SAMEA4350153, study PRJEB24818) | metagenome | biome: human; feature: gut; material: faeces | place: Denmark | collected 2013-09
CCAATGACGCGCTTGATGTCTTCATGGGATTGGTAACGGATATGCCTAAGAATGCAGACCGTATCGATAACATCAAGAGTTACATACGCCAAGAGATGCTGACAACTCATCCTTCTTTCCGCGATAAAGCAGAGAACATGAGAGAATTGCAGCGCATAGGTTACAATGCAGACCCTGCCAAGGAGAACCTGCCAAAGGTTGACGCATTGACTTTTGACGATATCGTGAAGTTCTACGAAGAGAATATTAAGGGCAAACCTTACTGCATCGGTGTCATGGGTAACCCGAAAGATATTGATCTGAAGAAACTGGAGAAATACGGCAAAGTAGTGAAACTGAATGAGAGAAAATTATTCAACACGAAAGACGCATTGTTCTAAAGAGCTACGAGTTACGAGTTACAAGTTGCTGCGCTGAAAGAGCTACGAGTTGCTGCGCTGTAACGCTGAAAGAGCTACAAGTTACAAGTTGCTGCGCTATGATGCTGAAAAGCACTCGTAGCTTGTAGCTCTTTCTTTACTACTCCTTGTCTTCCTCCTCTTCTCCGCCTCCCGTAAGAATTGGCAGACAGATATTATACTTCACTGCCAGAATGCGCGTCACAAAGACCGATACTCCGCCCACCACCTGGCAAGCATAGGACTGCATTCCCAGCAGATCGCACAACCAGTAGGCCGTACCGCCTACCACACATGCCATCGCATAAATCTCTTTTCGGAAAATAAGCGGTATCTCATTGATAAACACATCACGGATCACTCCACCCGCAGCACCTGTAATGCTACCCATAATGATGGCTACCCAGAACGGATATCCCAATGCAATGCTCTTCCCTACACCGACCACCGTAAACAGTGCCAGACCGATACTGTCGAAGATAAAAAACGTATTGTGCAAGTGGATGAGATGCTTTCCGAAAAGAATGACCCAAAGTAAAGCCAGTCCCGTACAAATCAGATAGATAGGATCAGTCATCCACCCCGGTGTCACTCCCAGCAATACATCGCGGATGGTACCGCCGCCGATAGCCGTCACAAAACCTACCACGTACGCCCCAAACCAGTCGAACCGCTTTGCCGATGCCAGACGGATACCGCTGATGGCAAAAGCGAACGTACCTATAAAATCGAGAATTTGAACAAATGTAGGCATGATAATCAATGATTAACGTTAAATGTTTAATGATTTATAATCGGTATTCATTAAAATTATGGGCAAAGTAACGAATAATTTCCCTAAGAAAACGTATTTTTGTCTCATCAATTTATATGCAATGAAAATAACAATCGTATCGGGCGCACGCCCCAACTTCATGAAAATAGCTCCCATCACCCGGGCCATCAAAGCCGCGCAGGAAGCTGGAAAGAAGATTTCATACCGTCTCATCTACACCGGGCGACAGGATGATACCAGTCTGGATGCCTCCTTGTTTTCCGACCTGGACATGAAGCGGCCGGACGGTTATCTGGGAGTCACCGGACATGACCATTCGGAAGTGGCAGCCGCCATCATGCTTGCTTTCGAGAAGGAACTGAACAATCATCCCGCGCAGGTAGTACTCGTTGTAGACGATCTTACCGCTACCATGAGCTGTTCCATCGTTGCCAAAAAGCGCGGTCTGAAAGTTGCGCACCTCATTGCCGGAACCCGTTCGTTCGATATGAATATGCCCCGCGAAGTAAACCGCACCATCGTAGATGCCATTTCCGACTATCTGTTTACCGCAGGCATGGTAGCCAACCGCAACCTGAACCAGGAAGGCATGATTCCCGAATACATCCATTATGTAGTCAATATATTGATAGATACCGTCCGCTACAACCGTCACCGTCTGTTGCAGCCTGTATGGTTCTCCACCATAGGGTTGGAAAAGCGCGGTTACCTGTTGCTGACCCTCAACCGGCACGACCTGCTGACCAAGAAACATGTGCTCAAATCGTTGATACAAACATTGATTGAGAAATCCGAAGGCATGCCCATCATTGCGCCCCTGCACCCTTATGTGCAAAAAGCCATCAAATCGCTGGACATCCCCGCGTCTAATCTGCACATCCTGCCGCCTCAAAGTTATCTGCATTTCGGTTACCTCATCAACCATGCAAAAGGCATTGTGACGGACTCCGGAAACATTGCCGAGGAAGCTACCTTCCTCGATGTCCCCTGCATCACGCTCAACTCCTACGCCGAGCATCCCGAAACCTGGCGTGTAGGTACCAATGAGTTAGTGAATGAAGATTCCGTGGCTCTTGCCAATGCTCTGGAAAGATTAATGCTCGGCGAATGGAAACATACTACCCTGCCCGACCGTTGGGATGGACGTACAGCGGAACGTATCGTACAGACGTTGATTAACGGAGAATTAAAGGAGCATTACTGAATTAGGAGTTAAGTTAGAGGAATTAAACAGATAACCAACAGAAATAACCTAACTTATAGAAAGCGAAAAGCCGTAAAGAGGGGTGTTTTCCAGTCAGGTTCTTTTCCAAAAGACTCTCAGATATACGAAATAGGAAAGCGGTTAGTGCAACAGCATGAAACCGCTTTAAACAATTGTACCAGCGCAATAAGCGGACATAAGGAAGCAATTCCCGTTCACGCCCCAAGAGGTTTTTCACAGAACGGCGTGTTTTCACCAAAAAAGAAGCCGCATCTTCCTCCACCAGATGCCAGACCGGATTTTCAATATGCAACACCGATATGCCCGCATCTTCCAGCCTCTTTCCGAAAGCGGTATCCTCATATCCCAGATGAAACGTTTCGTCAAAACGGACACGCAGAAAAAGCTCTCTCGGAATAAAAAAGTTCATACTTATAAAGTGCTGATAAGGATGCTTACGACGTTCGGCAGCCGGTTGCGCTTCCACCTGCGCTCCGTATTTATTGCGCAGAAAGGAGTCCCCCTCCTCCGGATAACAAAAGCCACCGCAAACCACCTGTCCGCCCCCATTCTTGAGGTATAAAGAGAGAAAGTCCTCACCTACCGGACTTGTGTCCGTATCCAGAAAAAGCAAATAAGGATAACGCGCCTGTTCACCCAAATAATTGCGGATAAATGCCGGACCATGATTCGTCTCCAGTTCCAGCACACGACATCCGTCCAACCGGTTCAACACACGATTTTCTTCCCTCACTTTCCGGCACGACGCGTCGTCCGCCAGCAAAATTTCGAAAGGAAACTCCGTCAGCAAGGCCATCTCATATAATTTCCGAACCAACGAGACGCAATTTATATTATACACCGGAATGAGTATGGACAGCATATTGTGAATTTTACGCGACAAATATAGCACAAATCAGATGAAAGTTAAAGCAGATATAAACATTCCTCTTATTTCTTTAGATTATATTTACTTCTTATTTAACTGTATTTTGTTAACTTTGCGGCCTCATACTGACTTAAATATGAAACAACAATATATAGCTCTCATCCTTTTTCTGCTGTCATTATTCGTCGCACACAGCGCATCCGCACAGATTAAAGGTGTCGTGACCGACTCCCTCACCAATGAACCATTAATGTACATCACCGTTCAATACGAGGGAAAAGGCGTGGGTGCCATCACCAATGCCGAAGGCGAATACACAGTGGAAACCCGCAAAGGCTGGAATGAATTATCATTCTCCGCCATCGGATACGTGACCAAGAAAGTCACCCTGAAGCCTACCACCAAAGTACTGAATGTGAAGCTGGCACCTGCCGACGTCATGCTCTCCGAAGTTGTGGTGAAGCCCCAAAAAGAGAAATACTCCCGTAAGAACAATCCCGCCGTGGATTTTATGAGGAAAGTTATCGAGAATAAGAAAGAACTGAAACTGGAAGCCAACGATTTCTACCAGTATCAGAAATACGAAAAGATGAAGATGTCCATGAACGACGTCACCCCCGAAAAGATGGAAAAGGGCATCTACAAGAAATTCTCATTCTTCAAAGACCAGGTGGAAGTATCGCCCAAGACCAACAAGATGATCCTCCCCATCTCCATCAAGGAAACGTCTTCGAAGACCATCTACCGCAAAAGTCCCAAAAGCGAAAAAACCATCATCGAAGGTGTGAATTCCAGCGGTATAGAGGAGTTTTTCAATACGGGAGACATGTTGGGCACCATCCTGACCGATGTCTTCTCCGATGTCAATATCTACGACGATGACATCCGACTCCTGCAACGCCGCTTCGTCAGCCCCATTGGTCGCGGGGCCATCAGTTTCTATAAATACTACCTCATGGACACCGTCATGGTGGACCGTCAGGAGTGTGTGCACCTCACCTTCGTGCCTCAAAACTCACAGGATTTCGGTTTCACGGGACACCTCTACGTAATGAAGGATTCTACTTATGCCGTCAAGAAGTGTACCATGAACCTGCCCAAAAAGACCGGTGTAAACTTTGTGGACAACCTCGACATAGTGCAGCAATTCGAGCAGATGCCGGACGGAAACTGGGTACTTACGGACGATGACATGACCGTGGAACTGCAATTCGTAAAAGGCATACAAGGGCTTGAAGTGCAGCGTACTACCAAATACTCCAATTACAACTTTGAAGACATTGAGCCTCGTCTCTTCCGCCTGAAAGGCAACGTCATCAAAGAAGCCAACATGCTCAACAAGAGTGATGAATATTGGGCGAGTGTGCGTCAGGTTCCCCTCACAAAGAAAGAGAGTAACATGGACGTCTTCATGAACCGCATTGAGCAAATTCCCGGATTCAAATATGTCATCTTCGGTGCGAAAGCCCTGATTGAGAACTTCGTGGAAACGGGCACCAAGAAGCACCCCAGCAAGTTCGACTTCGGGCCTATCAATACCACCATCACAAGCAATTACGTGAATGGCACACGTTTCCGTCTCAGTGGTATGACCACCGGTAACCTCGATCCGCACTGGAGTTTCAGCGGATATGCGGCCTACGGTACGAGGGACAAGAAATGGTTCTATAAAGGTCAGGCAGCCTACTCGTTCAACAAGCGCGAATATGTATTGTGGGAATTTCCCAAGCACTACCTGGCCTTCGATTACAGTTACGACGTCATGTCTCCCATGGATAAATACCTCTCAACGGACAAAGATAATATGTTTGTGGGCTGGAAGTGGACCAAGGTAGACCAAATGTCGTACATGCGCGACGCTACCCTGACCTACGAACTGGAAACCAATACCGGTTTCTCCATCAAAGCCATGGCACGCCACCGCAACGACCAGCCTGCCGGAGGTGTATTGCAATACTGGAAAAACGATGGTAACATCGCCGGAATATGGGATGATACGAATACCTTCATCAAGGACATCACCACCACCGAACTCGGCGTCACTCTGCGTTACGCACCGGGTGAGACGTATGTCAACACGAAGCAGCGCCGTGTGCCCGTATCGCTGGATGCGCCGATCTTCTCCCTCTCCCACACCCTCGGTCTGAAAGGCGTGTTAGGTGGCGAGTACAACTTTAACCTTACGGAAGCTAGTATCCGCAAACGTTTCTGGTTCGGTTCGTGGGGTAAACTGGATATTACCGCCCGTGCCGGCGCGCAGTGGAACACTGTACCGTTCCCCTTGTTGAACCTGCCCATGGCGAATCTGTCATACATCACCCAGCACAACGAGTCATTCAGCCTGATCAACAACATGGAGTTCCTGAACGACCGTTATGCCTCTCTCGCCCTGACCTATGACATGAACGGAAAGCTGTTCAACCGCATCCCGCTTATCAAGAAGTTGAAGTGGCGCGAAACTTTCCGCATCCGTGGTATGTATGGCACCCTGACGGACAAAAACAATCCGTACAAGAGCCATAACAGCGAACTGTTCCTTTTCCCCATGCGTGACGGTGTCCCCACCAGCCACGTAATGGGCAGCACTCCCTACTTGGAAGCCAGTGTAGGTATCTACAACATATTCAAGCTGTTGCATATCGAATATGTACGCCGCCTCACCTACACCGATATACCGGGAGTGAAGAAGGACGGCATACGCTTCATGATATTAATGATATTCTAAAATAGCGACTTAGTGATGAATGATCAGTGATTAGCATAGTTACTTATCACTAATCACTAAACGTTAAACACTTATTCACATGACTCCATTAGCAGAAAGGCTTCGCCCTAAAACCTTAGACGACTACATCGGTCAGAAACACTTAGTAGGACCGGGTGCGGTGCTGCGCAAGATGATTGACGCAGGACGTATTTCTTCGTTCATACTATGGGGTCCTCCGGGTGTAGGTAAAACCACTCTGGCACAGATCATCGCTAACAAACTGGAAACTCCGTTCTACACCCTGAGCGCTGTGACCAGCGGAGTGAAAGATGTGCGCGAAGTGATAGACCGCGCGAAGAGCAACCGTTTCTTCTCGCAAGGCAGTCCCATCCTGTTCATTGATGAAATACACCGTTTCAGCAAGTCACAGCAAGACTCACTGCTCGGAGCCGTGGAACAAGGCACAGTGACGCTGATAGGCGCTACCACGGAGAATCCGTCTTTTGAGGTAATCCGCCCACTGCTGTCACGCTGCCAACTCTATGTGCTGAAATTTTTGGAAAAAGATGATTTACGGGAACTGTTGCAACGTGCCATTACCACCGCCCATATACGGAAAGGGCGTACCATCGAGCTGAAAGAAACCACCGCCATGCTTCGCTACAGTGGTGGAGACGCCCGCAAATTGCTCAACATCCTGGATCTCGTTGTTTCTTCCGAAGCCGGAGATCCCGTCGTCATCACCGATGAGATGGTGACAGAACGCCTGCAACAGAATCCGCTTGCCTACGACAAAGACGGAGAGATGCATTATGATATCATTTCCGCCTTCATCAAGTCCATCCGTGGCAGTGATCCCGACGGTGCCATCTATTGGCTGGCCCGCATGGTGGAAGCCGGAGAAGATCCCGCATTCATCGCCCGCCGCCTCGTCATTTCCGCTTCGGAAGACGTGGGACTGGCAAACCCGAACGCCTTGCTGATTGCCAATGCGTGTTTCGACGCCGTAATGAAAGTGGGTTGGCCCGAAGGACGCATCCCTCTGGCGGAAGCCACCGTTTACCTCGCCACAAGCCCGAAGAGTAACTCCGCCTACATGGCCATCAACAATGCCCTGGAACTTGTACGCCAGACCGGTAATCTGCCCGTACCCCTGCACCTGCGCAATGCACCTACCAAACTGATGAAACAGTTGGGTTATGGAGACAATTATAAGTATGCGCACGATTATCCCGGGCACTTCGTCAAGCAACAATTTCTGCCCGACGAGCTGAAAGACCGCCGTCTGTGGGAAGCACAAGACAATGCTGCCGAACAGAAACATGCGGAACGGATGAGAGCGTTGTGGGGTGAGGATAAGTTCAGAAAATCGTAATCTCAAATCTTTTCCCTAAATTTGCGTACTCACTTTAAATATATACAAAATGAGAATTGTAATATTAGACGGTTACACCACGAATCCCGGTGATCTGTGCTGGGATAAGTTGAAAGAGTTAGGCGAGTGCACGATCTATGATCGCACCGCTCCCGGCGAAGTTCTTGAACGTGCTGCCGGTGCAGAAGCCATCCTTACCAATAAGGTAGTGATCAACAGCGAGACAATGGCTGCCCTGCCCGATCTGAAATACATCGGCGTGATGGCTACAGGCTACAACGTGGTAGACATCAACGCCGCCCGCGAACGCGGCATCATCATCACCAATATCCCTGCATACAGCACTCCCTCTGTCGGACAAATGGTATTTGCACATATCCTGAACATCACCCAGCAAGTACGCCATTATTCCGAAGAAGTCAGCAAGGGAAACTGGAGTAAGAATCCCGACTTCTGCTTCTACGACACTCCACTCATCGAGCTGCTCGGAAAAAAAATCGGTATCGTAGGACTGGGACAGACCGGCTACAACACCGCCCGTATAGCCATCGGCTTCGGTATGAAGGTATGGGCCTACACTTCCAAATCGCGCCTCCAACTTCCTCCCGAAATCCGTAAAGCGGAACTCGACCAATTGTTCCACGAATGTGACATCATCAGCCTGCACTGCCCGCTGAACGACAGTACCCGTGAACTGATCAACGCCAACCGCCTCTCCTTGATGAAACCCACCTCCATCCTCATCAATACCGGACGCGGCCCGCTCATCAACGAACAAGATCTTGCCAATGCCCTGAATACCGGCATCATCTACGCTGCCGGACTGGATGTTCTTTCTGAAGAACCGCCCCGTGCCGACAATCCGTTACTCACCGCCCGGAATTGTTTCATCACCCCTCACATCGCATGGGCCAACTTTGAAGCCCGCCAAAGGCTGATACATATTCTTATCAGTAACTTAAAAGCATATATTGACGGAAAACCGGTAAATGTAATAAAATAAGCTACGAGCTACGGGCTACGAGTGGCTGCGCTATCATACCGAAAGGCACTCGTAACTCGTAGCTTTGTAACTTGTAGCCCGTAGCTTTACAACAACATGGGAAAATCAGAAATCAAAAGTTTATTCCGCAGCATTCCAGTCCTCCTGAGCATCGTATTGGCCCTTGTCACGATGATTGCTGCATTCTCCGGGAACTTCGACCCCGCCAATTCAAGGTACATGCCCGTACTGGGATTAGCATTGCCCGCACTATTGCTATGCAATCTGTTAGTCGCCATCTGTTGGGCATTCGCCCGCAGGCGCTGGGCATTCATTCCCCTTGCAGCATTAGTTTTCAACTATGGATATATCCTTGCCATCTTCCAGTTCAGCTTCACCAAGAAGATTCCCGAAGGGCACTACAGCAGCAATTATGCCGACGGATACCTGAAAATAGCCACCTACAACGTTGGCAATTTCGGAGGAGAGATTACAGGCTACTCCTGCAAGGAAATCGCCCGCTACATGAAAGAACAGGAAGTCGACGTCCTCTGCTTCCAGGAATGTGGCGACAACAAATACTTCCCGATGGACAGCATCCGCAACGTATTTTCCCACTGGCGCTACGCCTTGATCCCTACCGAGGATTCTATCCGCGGAGTGCTTCCTATCGCCGTGTTCAGCCGCTACCCGCTCGTCAATCCCCAGTTCATTTCCTACCAGCAAAGCGCCAACTGTAGCATGCAGTGCGACATTGTCCTGGGACGCGACACCGTCCGTCTGCTCAACAACCACTTGCAGACCACCAGCGTCAGCCAGAACCGCCGGAAATGGGAACGCGGACTTGCCAACAGTAACGACACCCGTCGTGAATCAGAAGTCGTGCAAGGCGCCATCACTTCCCTGCACGACAACTTCGTGAAACGCGCCGAACAAACGGACAGCATCCGCCAACTGGTAGTTGCCAGCCCCTACCCCGTACTGGCATGCGGTGACTTCAACTCCCTGCCATCCTCCTACACCTACGCCGAACTGTCCGATGTCCTCAAAGACGGCTTTCGCACCAGCGGTCGCGGCTATATGTACACCTACCGCTACTTCAAACGCCTGTTGCGCATCGACTACATATTCCATTCGCCCGGCATCCAGGGATACCGTTACTACTCGCCCGATCTGGACCTGTGCAGCGACCATAATCCGGTGCTGATGGAAATGAAAATTAAGAAATGAGAAACAACCACCTAATGAAACTACTTATGAAAAGACCGCTACTTCTACTTCTTAATCTGATCCCTATATTACTGTTTGCCCAGCAACCGGTTATTTTCCCTGACGACTTCAAAACAAGCGCCCTGAACGGGAAAGAAGTGACCATTACAAACACCCTGACGCTGACAAACAACTACAGCTACACGTATGGCACACTGACCTTTTCCAACGGCCAGCTATGGACTCCTACCGAAAAGTTCGAACCGGGTGTAGATATGTTCAATCAGAAGAACCTGGAGAACCAGAAAAACCAACTCACCGTAAAGCAAGGCTCCTTCCCTATCGTCGATGCAGACGGAACCTGCCGCATCGGACAAACCATAGAAGGGCTGACCGGAAAAGCCAGCTACAGCAACGGCACATACACCATCACCCTGACCCGGAAACCCGAATTCAAAGGCAACGAACGCCCCACCTCCTGCGACACCCCGGAAACGTACAACCTGAAAGTGGTCAGCTTCAACCTGGAACACTTCGGCAAAAACGTAAACACCTATAGCCTCAAGCTGCCCAAAGTAGCCCTCGCCCTGCAAGCACTGCAAGCCGACATCTACGCCCTTGTGGAAGTAGAAGGAGCCGCCGGACTGGAAGAACTCTGCCAGCTCCTGAACCGGAACTGCAACACCCAGAAATACAAGACACGCTATTATAAAGACAACGTGCAGGGCATGGCCTGCTTCATCTACAATAGCGACGCAGTTACCCCCGTGGGCGCCATCAGTCTGAACAAACTCGCCGACAATTACCTGCCGGAACGCAAAACCGCCCAAGGTTTCCAACTGAACAGCAATCAGGAGCGTTTCATCCTCTGCTGCAATCACTGGAAATCAAAATCAGGCAGCAATGTTCCGGAGCAATACAAAGATAAAGGCGACGGCCAAGGCGCCTATAATCCCCGCCGTGTGCAGGAAGCCGAAGCCACTCTGAAGTTCATCAAAGAAATCACGAAAACCTACAATGATCCCGACGTCCTGGTGGTAGGCGACCTGAACGCCTATACCTGCGAAGACCCCATCCGTACCCTCGAAAACGGTGGTCTGGTCAATCTGCTCACCACCTACGCCCCAAACCAGTACAGTTACGCTTACTTCAGCAATGGCAGTTACGCAGTAGGCTATCTGGATCACAGTTTGGCCACAAGTACCCTTGAAAAGCAAGTAACCGATGCCCGTCCCTTCCGTATCAACGCCGACGAACCACAGAAAATGGACGTCGATCAAAGCGGCGTACAAAAAGACAATATGTACCGCTGCTCCGACCACAGCCCCATCGTCACCTTCCTGAATCTGGGGAACGGCAGCACAGGTATCGAAACCCCGACAATTTCCCGCCCCGCTATCCGCCTGACAGGCGATCCACGCAGCGGCTACCTCACTTTAGTAACTTCTGCCAACCTTACCCTTGCCCGTGCGGAGATTGTCAGCGTCAGCGGACAAGTCATCGCCTCATACAACGCTCTTGATGCGGAAAGTACTGGTAACGCTTTCACCCTGCCTATCGGAAATCTGGCACGCGGATTCTATCTGGTACGTGCTTACGACCACCAAGGTGGCTGTACCACTTGCAAAGCAGTGCTGCCATAACGAAAGAACTACATCACATATCATATAATTCCCTACTTTTGCAGTTTTCTTTAAATTTAAAGAAAATATATGATATGAACAAGCTAAAAAAAACAACTGCAAAGCACCTCTCTTTTTTACAAATGATGGACAAGCTTTCCGCTCTTTTATTCACAGAGAATTATCATCTCAGCGATGAAGCATACCGCACCGTCAAACGTATTACAAAGCACCTTAATCAGCTGATTGAAAGACATGAGCAAGATTTAAGGGATAATAAAATGAGAAAACAGGAGCAAACCACATGTTAATGTTACATAAATAACACACTCTTTTTTTGTACACTTTCAGAAAGCAAAGATTCTATTTTATAGATACATATAGAAGTAAAAGTGTACAAATATCATAGTTATTTTTATTTATTTTTTCGTACCTTTACAGATGTGCAGCCGCAACAAAGCGTCTGTTCACAACAATTTAAGAGATTATTTTTTTTAACATGGAAGAAACTATTTCCAAAGAATCACAATCCCCCGGGTATCTAGTCTCCGAATTTACCGGTGTACGGAGCAAGAAATCACAAACCATCAGTATCAAGCAGTACCTCGACAAAGTGCGCAGCGACGAGTTCAAAGAAAAAGTACTCCGCCACCGCCTACTCCGGCAGCAACCGGGACACGAAGCCGAAGCACAAGCCATCAAGAGTAAGATGCCCTGCATCATCCCCGCCGGCATCTGCCAGGGCGGGCATGCAGCCAGCCAACTCGTGCAACTAAGTCTCATCACCAGTGTGGATCTGGACGACACCAACGAACGCACCGATGAGATCTTCGAATCTCTCAAAGAATTGCCCTATCTGAAAGTTCTGCACCGCAGCATTTCAGGCTGTCTCTTATACACTCCTCCGAGCCCACGAGACTCCTGAGCATCCCCCATCCCGTCTTCTGCTTGATAACACCCCTCCCCTCTCCCTCCCTTCACACCACCCTCCTCTCCCTCA
>OJJH01000458.1_pt1 | contig 12120 bp, 8 predicted proteins | sample 1596251 | NCBI WGS metagenome assembly OJJH01 (sample SAMEA4350153, study PRJEB24818) | metagenome | biome: human; feature: gut; material: faeces | place: Denmark | collected 2013-09
TTCTATGCTTGGAAACGAGAGTTTCCAGCCTGGGAACGGGAGTTCCAACGTAGGGAACTGCTATTTCTTAAGTAGACACTGACGGGATGACCGATACGGCTCGTTTATAGTGTTGCAGATACCTGGGCATCTGCAACCATCTGCAACAGCATCTGCAACGCTGTAACCATCTATTAATTAATACATTATCTCGGTTTTGTTGCAGGTGGCAGATGTTTTTCACTTTTCATATTTAGTAGGAGATTTAGCTGTAACAAGTAGGAGACTTGAGTAAGTCAAGTACATGGCTCGGCTTACTTCAGTACTGCTTTGATTCATCCCCGTACAAAACAAACGAAAAACGTCTCCCAACAAATGTTTTAAATAAACATAAATTAGCAACGATCAGATAAGCAATATAGAATCCACAATTGTACTATATATAAAGCCGAATTATGAAAAACATCAAGCACCAAACAAAAGAACATAACAGACTAATATATTACCTCTGTTTATTAAATCTGATATTCGTAACCTTTGCCTGCCAACAAAAAGGAAGTGGAGATTTACTTTTATCTACTGCAGATTCATTGATGTCCACCCGTCCAGACAGCGCATTGTATCTACTGGAGAATATCTGCCTGTCAGAGATAAAAACACCTGCCCAAAATGCTAAATATGCCTTGCTACTCACTCAGGCACAAGACAAAAACTACATCATACCAACCACAGATTCATTAATACGCATAGCCACTGAATATTATGATTCGATAGACAATGACATAGAAATGCAGGCAAAAGCCCATTATTATCTTGGAAGAGTGTATCAAGAATTAGGAGATAATCCTGCTACCACTCGTGAATTTCTCACTGCAATGCCACTAGTGAAACAATCCAAAAACCACAAACTATTGTGCATACTGTATGGAAACCTTGGGTATGTATACTTCCAGCAAGAGTTACTGGACAAAGCGGACTCTCTTTATGTATGCGAAGAAGAACTTCTTAAACAAGAAGCAGATTCCGCCCATTTAGCAACGTTACTTGTACAACGAGCTGATATTTGTATTATGAAAGGAGCGGCATTTCATGGCAAAGCCGAAGAGTTGTTAAACCGCGCCCTACCCATTGCTGAAAGACTTAATAATCCACGTGTAGAGATAGAAGTTCTAGGTTCCTTAAGGTTGCTCTATAATGATATGGGAGAACCAACAATGGCTATATCATACATAAGACGAGAACTAATACTGCAAAAAGACACCGCTCAACTATATGGCATATATCTAAGTCTAGGCGATGCTTATCGCAGAAGCAATCAAAACGATTCAGCTGTTTACTATGCTTACAAAAGCCTATCTTCTCCCAGTTTTTACACTAAAGCCAATGCTTGCATTATATTAGAAGACGTAGCACGAAAAAAAGGAGACTTTGCCGAAGCATTACATTTCAAAGATAGCTATGAAGCATATATAGATAGCACAAAACACATTGAACGTACAAAAGAAATTTTAGCAGTTGAGAAAGAAACCCTTCTTCAACAAAGTGAACAAAAACACAGGAGTAACCTATCATTATACTTGTATTACATCTACGCCGGGAGTAGTTTCATAGTAATACTCATTATTCTTTTTGTATACAAACGAATCAAATATCGTCAGAAAGCACAACAACTAAAACTGAAACAGGAGTCTCTATTACAAACTATCTCCACACAATCCATCCAAATGAGAAAAGATATGGAGAATAAAGATGCAGAAATAGCGAAATTGAGACAAAAATGTAGTGAGTATAATGAAGATAAACAATATTTAAATCAACTGAATAGCTGTCTCAATGAATTATTAAAAGAAAAAGATAAGATATACACAGATATAAAAAAAGCTATTGCAGATAAAGAGAAAGAAATAGAACAACTTATGAAACAAATACAATTACCAGATGATGCGAAATATAATATCCATTTAACAGAGCAACTGACTAACATCAAAAAAGAAAAAAGTTATTTGTTCGATAGTTTATTAACAAGTCGGTCTGTCGCCTACAAGACCTTATTAACCATAAAACAACACAATTATGAAAATCCGGATGCAAACGAAAAAGTACCGAATGAAATATGGGAAACATTGATTTCGGAAATAGACCAATTAACACATGGGTTTATCAAGCGATTGACGGAAAGGTATGAACGGCTATTGAAAAAAGATGTCTATTTCTGTTGTTTGGTTAAAATTGGCATGAAATATGCCGATATTGCGAATGTATTCGGTTGCACTTCCAATGCTACATATAAAAGAAGAGATGCTATTATGAAGAGGATGAATGTAGAAACATCCATGAAATTTGAAATTCTGATAGAAGAGACCTAGTTATAACACACTGATTTTCAACAAAAATTAATTTGTTAATTAAACTTTAACAAAACACTACACAAACCAAATCAACTCTAAGCCCTATGTTTGCAACATCAAAAATGAAAAACCGAATTTATATTTTAAAGACATGAAAAATAATCTATTTATTTTCATACTGTGTAGTATGCTATTTGCACAATTACTAGGTTTTGCTAATATTAAGTTGAATGCTTATTCAACAAGTAAATGTATCAAACTACAGGACTCATCACACCATAATGCGCAACGTAGTCCAGTCCCAACACAAGTATTTCAAATAGACCATCTATTAACAGTTGAATCACTGGACTTCGAATCCGATTTTAAAATAACCATAACGAATATATCAACAGACGAAGTAGTGTATGAGCAAACATATCATGCTAGTACTAAATACATAACTATTGATTTAGGCACAGAAGAAATTGGAGAATACAAAATAGAACTGTCGTCAGCAAACTGGCAACTCTACGGAAATTTTGACTTATGAAAATACTACGTAATTCTTCATACATTATAGATGTAGAATTGGAGGATACCGACAAGTACATGCTACTTCACGGCTATACAGGAGCAATCGATGTTGTAAGCAAAAATATTATGTCCTTTCTGAAAAAGACCAATAACAACTTCACAGAAGAGGAATGCCCTTTATCAAAAGATACAATCTCCGCACTGGAAAAACGAGGTTATATCACCACCAAAACTCAAGAAGAGGAATATACTTACGTAGCAAGGCTGGCTGATGCGTTACACCGCAAAGAGAAAATTTTAAATACAGTTTTCGTTTTCGTTATAACCTATAACTGCAATTTCAGATGTCCATACTGTTTTGAAACAGGATTGCATAGTGATTCTATCGGAAAAGTTTTCACCAAAGAAATGGCAGACAAAGCCTATCAAGCAATTTTGAAAATAGAACCACGTGAACAGTTACGGGCAAAGAATATTACTCTATATGGTGGAGAGCCTTTATTGAAAGAGAATAAAGAAGTGGTAGAATATATTGTTCTCAAAGGAAAGGAGTTAGGCTTTCAATTCAATGCCGTAACAAACGGATATGATTTAGACGCATATAAAGAATTACTGTCTCCTGATTTAATCAGCCATATACAAATAACTATTGATGGGATGAAAGAGCTTCATAACACCAAAAGAGTACACTACAAGGGCTATAATACATTTGACAAAATTATATCTAATATTGGAATAGCTTTAAAACAAGGCACGGGAGTGACTATTAGAGTTAATACAGACAGGAACAATTTTGATGATTTACAACAATTAAAAGTATTATTCGAAGAATTAGGTTATTCCCAATACGAAAACTTCAAAATAAATTCAGCATTATTACGTGGATATAACAGTGAGGGGCAGCACACAAAAAATATCCCTTCCAATATGTTCTCGCAACGAGAGTTTATGGAGAAGCATAAAGAACTAAAATTTAATTATGGTTGTCAAGACTATGGTGTATCTTATAAAATCTATTCATCCATAGTCAATAACAAGCCACTCGAGTTTCGTTCTATATTCTGCAAATCCCAATCAAATGAATATGTCCTAGACCCGTTCGGCAAGATATTTCCTTGTTGGGAAGTTGTAGGAAAAGCAGAGTCTCAATTAGGAGATTACCTGAATGATAAAATTCATTGGAATGAAAAGGTATTCAATCTGTGGAGAGGTTATAATATCAATAGTACTCCCATGTGCAGACATTGTAAATATGCATTATTATGTGGCGGAGGGTGTCCGGCTCATTCTTTCAGCAATCCCACAGAATGCAGCCAATTCCCAACAGTTATTAATTACGCTATAAACAGGGCTTTTCGAAAAGTAAATAACATAAGTACTAATTAATTTTATTTTAAAGATGGAAAACAAAAAAACATCAATAGGAATAGACTCGGCAGAATTTACTCCTATGAACACGGAGCTTTCAGAGTTCTTTGTAGAAGAATTGGAACAGAGACTGGAAACTGATCCGCTAATTGTAGGTGGACTGTTGGATTTGTTCTCATCCAGCCATCAAGGCGGAGCCGGCTCTGTCTCAATGGCTTGTAATGTTGATAATTGCGACTCGCATATAGGCAATTCAACCGGAGATTTCTAATCGACCCGCAAGTTAACGTAGATACGCTTCATCCATCTGTTATCAAATGCAGTCAGATGGGCATTATCTTCAAATAAAGTCGTGCCATTCGGTATAATGATAACCAATGGCACTTCTTTTTAATTTACTAAAATTTAGTATTAGCAAAATGAAGACCTCTATTCTTATCTTCTTTTTATGGCTATCAGCCACAAATGTATATGCCAAAGATATCACTCTTAATGGACGGGTAATAGACATAAACAATAATGGCATAGGTGGAGCTACCATCCAATGTTTTCATCACGATTCTATTTTTATCAGCGGCAGCGTAAGCAATAATGACGGTAGTTTCAATATCAAGATACAACAGAATAAGGACTACATGCTGGTAGTGACCTGCATCGGCTACCAAAAGAACATTGTTTATTTAAAACATGTAGAAAGTGATACAAAAATAGGAAATATCGTTCTTGAAGAAACGTCGGTCAAGCTGGATGATATCACAGTAACGGCACAGCAAATCGTTCATACTTCGGACAAACTGATTATATATCCTACCAAAAAACAGTTACAACATTCTATGGGAGGATATGAAGTTTTATATAATTTACTACTACCTGAATTAGATGTTGATCCGTTCAATAAAAAAGTAACCACTAGAAATAGAGAGGTTACCTTGTGTATCAATGGTAGAAAAGTAAATGAAAGTGAAGTACAAAACTTGAATGCTGATGATATTCTCCGAATTAACTTTTATGATATAGGTACACCCGCTTATCCAGGCGCTGATGCAGTAATTGACTATATTTTAGTTCAGCATGAAAAAGGAGGCAATGTTACTCTCAATAGCGAGCAACACTTGAACAGGGCTACCGGTGATTACAATTCAACAGGACAATTTTTTAAAAAGAAATCAGAATTTTCGTATAGTATCAGCAGTCTATTTGACCACCAAGAACTAAATCCAGGCAGCAATGAATTAATTCAATTTATATATCCGGATAAGACTCTCACCCGTAAGACTACAAGTTTATCCACCGGTAAACATAATTATGCCTACAAATCTTATATCAATTATACTTACAGGAGCGATAAAACTCTTTTTTATACCAGTTTACGATACAACCAATCCAAGGCAAAAACTGATAATTACCAATATCAGCAATATGAAGATGAAAACTCTGAGAAAATTCTTCGGGATTATACAATTACGAGCAATCTTAATCCTGCCATTGAACTGTTTTATGACCGCAAGCTGAACCATAAACAATCGTTGATGTTCTCCTTGTTATCAAGCTATAATTATAATGAATACTCTTATCAATATTCAGAAACATATCCCCAACCCGAAGAAAAAGATGATATTGAAAGCATGACGAAAGAAAAATACTTTCTTATGAAGGCTCAAATAACATACGTAAAAGCATTTAACAACAAAGGGACTTTGAGTGCGATGTTAGAATACGAACAGAATAATACGTACAAGACACAATACTCGGATAAAGCGACAAAAAACAAAGACAACTTACTTTATAGCCAGTTTCCCCTAAATGTGGTTTATCAACAAAACACACAAAATATTTCGCTCATGCTTAAATGGGGAAGCCGATATAATATACGCAAAAACAGAAATGAAGCAACTATTCGTAATTTTTCATTTCATCCGGACTTAACTCTCAACTATCAGATTAATGACAATCAAAATATATATATCTTTGGTACATATAGTGAAACCCCGCAACAAATTACATGGCTGAGCAAGACTGAACAGGAAATTGATTACTTACAAGTCCGCAGAGGAAATCCCCATTTGAAGAATATAAAGTATATGGAGTTCGCTCTAGCGTATGCTTTTAACTGGAAATGGCTAACAATCAGACCTCTCATATCACATTCATTACTTTATGATGCTTTATATGAAACCGTTTTCAGGGAAAATAAAGTTTTCGTTCATTCTTATTATACAGGAGGAACAGAGCGGAATTTTTTTCCCATTTTAGGACTGAGATTTAAGTTGATTCCGCAAGTATTAACCATGAAAATGGATATCAGTTATGCAAAACGTTGGTTTACAACTTGGAAAAAGATGTCTCTCACTACTTGGGAGATGTCGAATATCGGATTAGTATTCATGTACAAAGACTTTATGGCTACAGCAAACGTTCAAGCCCCGAGAAAATCTTGGGGATTAGGCGATTTAACTGAAATCCCATGGACTTACCGTCTCAATGTAGGATATAATCATCATAATCTTCATCTACAAATTGGTTCCCAGAATCCTTTTTCACGCCTGAAGAAGAATAGAGTATTTGAGACTCCGGAATATAGGAGCGAATCTAACATATATATACCAAAATTGGAAGATCATGTATTTTATCTGAAAGCAAGTTATCGTTTTAATTTTGGAAAACAGCATGAGTTCTATAACGTTCCAGCTGGAAATACAAATAAGTCAGCCATATTAAAAGCGAATTAATTAAAAAATACAAAATAAGCTATTTATGAATTTTGAGAATATAAAGAAGATGTCGGTTGGTAAGTTCTCCACATCCTCTACCAATGAATCATATTTGGTACATTATGAGGATCGCTTTTTTGAAGTAAACCGGATGATGGCCCTGTTGATTGAAGTTATAAAAGGGAGCAATACGCAAGAAGAAGCAGTACACTCATTTATCCAATCAACTGATGGAAAATATACAGAAAAGTCTGTTATAGAAATAATAGATAAGTTCATAAATAAGCTGGAAGGAGCACCAAGTAACAAAAAAACTTTTTTACTCAATAAAGAATTAATCCCATCACACGTCATAAGTAAATGCACATCATTTTTCAGTGTCTTATTTGAAAAGAAGATTATGGTTACCGTTTTATGCATTTTATTGGGAATGGAAGGTTATTTTATGGCTACTTCTTTATCGGTTTTAAATATGCCTGCCATCGACCTGTACACAATATGCGGATTATTCTTGTTTTTCATCCTGTCTTCTTTATTCCATGAATTAGGGCACGCTTCTGCCTGCCAATTCTACAACATACAACATGGTGGCATCGGATTCGGATTATATTTGAACTTTCCGGTCTTTTATACAGATGTTTCCAATACGTGGACTTTGCCCCGCAAAAAAAGATGTATTGTAAATATCGCTGGAGTCTATTTCCAGATACTACTATTAATACCATTGTTGATAATCTATTTCTATACGCAAAACGACATCTTGAAATATGTCATTATCATGACAAATATCAATTTTATAATCACACTTAACCCATTCTTCAAATTCGATGGCTACTGGCTGATGACAGACTTGCTAGGAGTTGCCAACCTGCGAAAGAAGTGCGGAGAGTATATTACTTATTTATCAAAAAAAATAAAAAGAAAAGACATCAACCAGAAGCCTTACCTTTTCTCTCTTAGAAAGCGGGAAAAAGTTGCGATGATTATCTATACCTGTCTGGTTAATCTCTTTTTCGGTTATTACTTCTTATACGTGCTACCGGCTTTTCTCGTCAAATTTTACAAGACATTTCCCGAGGCGTTCGGAAACTTTATCACAGAGTTGGCAAATCATCAGGTTCCGGACTTTTATAATTTGCAAAAGATGGCAACTCAAATCTTCTTTCTTGCGTTGACTATCTATCTGCTATATCGTTCGTTTTCACCATTGTTCAAAAAGAGAAGTAAATGAGCACCTCTTTAAAGTTATTTGATTGGCTGGAAATTATTGTATTGACTTTTTTGTTTTTACTCCAATTCTTTTATGCAGGTGATACCTATTTTATCTGCGGACTTGTCATGGCTATCATTTTAAGTCTAAAATTAAAGAAAGGATATATTACTCTCACTCCCATAGATTATTGTATTCTGCTGGTAGGACTGTATGATTTGTATTCTGTCTTTGTCTCCGTCAATCCTTTAAAGAGTTTTTCTTATTTAAAAACGTCCCTGTATTGTATTTGTTACTACTGGATACTCCGTCTCCTGCTTACAGATGCTTCGAAAACCAAAGTATTACTCTCTTCTTATTGTTGGATGTTCGGACTTCTCTCTATACTTGCAGTTACTTACTTCGGATTATTCACCCAGTCGATACACTCGATAGGATTCTCCGACTTATATCCTTTCAGGCATTTCTACCAACCTTTGGGTATTAGTAGCAATGAATGGGCGAATCTTCAAATCCTGACAGGTGGAATAGCCATATTAGGTATGTACTATTGCCGAAAGTCACACAAAATGCTTTTTATTATAAGTGCCATCAGTCTATTGATTCTCTTCCAAATGGTAGTTTCTTTTTCCAGAGGAATATATCTGGCTTTACTCCCATACCTGTTTTGTCTCATTTTTATCGCTTGGAAGTCAATGGGTAAACGATATTTCTTTTTGCTGTCATCCGGCATTATTGTTGTATTGCTTTCACTCTTTATCATTTATCATCAAGAAATATTCACCACACTACGAATGAACCACACAGTCTCTCAACAAAGAAGTTTGCACAGCAGGGTCAATGAATTGGACGCGACAAAATTGTTTGTCAAGAATCATCCTTTGGGTGGTGGAAACGGTAACTACACTTTATTAATGGATAGTTACCTGTACGAAAATGATGAAGCAGGAGTTACTTCGTACGCTTCCAACCTAATCAGCAAGATTTTAGTAGAAAAAGGTTGGGTTGGCTTCCTGCTCTACTCACTATTATTTATAGTAGTATTAATAACAATCTGCAGGAGAAAGGATATTGCAGCATGGGGAATTGGGCTTATATTGTTCGCATATCTTTTTAAGGAACAAACATTCTCTGTTTTTTTTATGTCTGTACCTGCATGCTTGCTTGTATATACATTACTAGCAATATTATTGTCCCCAAAGACTGTCAAAGAAAGGCATGCCTTGCCCAACAAACATTATATACATTGGCTACCAATAGGAATCTGGATACTCTTATTTACAGGCATACAATGGGATGTACGAAATAAAAAGCACAATTCTTTATTTCTGACTGCCATAGAAAACGGTAATACCCAGCAAGCTATCCAGGAAATAGAACAAACAGAAAGAACACCTGCATATTTACTAAATCGTTCATTGTTCTATCTAAGCACTTTTGAGAAAACAAAAGACAGTCTCAATTTGATGAAAGCAGAGAACGCAATCAGGTGCTCCATTTCTCAAAATCCATTCGATATTCATTTGTCTTATTTTCTTTCGATTATCTTAGAAAAACGACAAAACAAAAAAGAAGCAATCGCAATAAAGAAAGATTTAGCTAAACGTTACCCGGAAAACTCTTTATTTCAATGGGATATGTTCAAGCAAGCATATCAAACCGGTAATAAAGCAACTGCATGCAAACATCTGGTAAAAGCAATCACATTATCGCCTACGATACTGGACACTGGATTTTGGACAAAATTCAAAGAGAATGACTCTCTTTTTTGCAAGAAGATAACAACACACTTATATAACCACATAGCAAGTTACCGGGAAGAAAATCCTATTGCATTAGCTAAATCTGGAAAAATAGCGTTAAGCCTGAAAAATATCCCGCTGGCTAAGAAATATCTCGAAGAAGCTTTAGCACAATTACCCAATCTATCAATGGCATGGTATAATTTAGGTAAAGTGGAATTAAGTTTGGGGAATAAGGAAAAAGCCTGTATTTATGAGAAGCGGGCTTGCGTATTAAGCATGGGAGCATTATCCACAGAGGTTATGCATAAAAAATTCACTGACATGCAATCAAAGCCCCGTCTTATCAATAGAATATTATTAGGAAACTACAACATAAAATTCACTCAATGGTATTCTGACAAATTATACCAACTCCAAATAGAATAAAAAAATGAATAGAATTATCGCTATAATATTAGCAGTTCTTACCGTTGTGGCATGCACCGGTAGAAAAAGCAAACTGGATGAAGCCCTGAAAGAAGCAAAAAGCAACCGGTCAGAACTTCTCAAAGTCCTTGAGCATTATAAGAATGACTCCTTAAAACTAAAAGCTGCGATATTTCTGATTGAAAATATGCCCGGTTACACAGCTTATCATTATAAATATATAGACAGTATCCAAGCATTAAAAAAGGAATGGATAAAAAACGGATTCGTCAAAGCCGGAGACATAAAAAAGATGGAACAAGAATGGTTGAAGCCGGACATTCGAAAGGATATTGAACACATCACCGCTGACTTTCTGATAAACAATGTTGATGACGCCTTTCAGGCATGGCATGAACGCCCATGGGGGAAATATATACCTTTCGATGTTTTTTGTGAATATATTCTACCCTATAAAGTAAAGCAAGAACCTTTAGAAGAATGGAGAAAGGCATATAAACAACGGTATTCCTTTTTACTGGATTCCATTTATACGGGAACAGATGTGATAGAAGCAACAAAAACAATATGCGAATATCTTAAAATGGAAGATTTTCACCATACACACATATTTAATACTACAAGCGCCGGTCCCGGATTTGCATTAAATTACCGGATAGGAAAGTGTATGGATGAACTTGAACTCACGATGTATGTAATGAGAGCTTTAGGAATACCAGTCAATATTGACTATTACCCCTTTTCTCCCGAATCACTCAACAATCACGCATGGTGCGTAGTGAGGGATACTACAAACGAAAATGCTTCATTTTACTTTACGGAAAATATTCCCATACGTGGATACAGAGGTGGAGAATTTCGCAAGATGTGCAAGATATACAGGCAAACCTGTGCAAAACAACTGGACGGTTCGCGACAAAAGGATGTAAGTGACGAATATTTCAAAGATACTTTAACGATAGATATTCCTAACACCAAGAAAACGGGTAATTTATATCTGGGAGTTTTCAACAGGGACAAATTCTGTCCGATTGCCAAATCAACTGTCAACGGGAACAATGTATCATTCGGGCATGTGGAAGCTAATTGTATCTATATCATATTATCCAAAGAAGGAAAAGAATTCAGACCTTTTACAGACCCGTTTATTTTCGATGGTAAACAACTCAAATACTTTTCGACGAATAATGAAAGAAAAGAGGCTCAAGATATTAAAATCTACCGTAAGTTTCCTTTTTTTGCATGGAACAAAGATAGAATGTACAGAATCATAGATTCCAAATTTGAGGGAAGCAATACGATAGATTTCAGTCATCCCCACATATTATATCATATTTGTGATACTCCCAAGGTATGTTTTAATAAATTCACTTTACCCAATAAGCAAAAATTCCGCTATGTACGATACAAAGTTAGGAAAAATGCTTTTCTCGAATTAGCAGAACTACACTTTTATCAAGACCAGCAAGAGGTGAAACCTGTAAATATAGTCGCATGCGAACCATATTATGCTAATGACGATGAATTTAAACTGGCGAATTGCTTCGATTATGACCCGCTCACTTATTTTCTGTCTAAGAAAGAAGGACAGGAACTTATTTTTGAATTTGGTTCAGAAGTCTTGATTAATAAGATTTTATGTATTCCACGTAACGACGACAATTTTATCCGCCCGGGAGATACCTATGAACTCTTTTATTGGGGAAAAAATAAAAAGTGGATTTCGTTAGGTAAACAAAAAGCAAAGGTGTTTATTTAGAATATAAAAATATTCCCCGAAACGCACTGCTTTTTCTTCATGATGAAACCCGGGGAAA
>OJJH01000460.1_pt1 | contig 12107 bp, 13 predicted proteins | sample 1596251 | NCBI WGS metagenome assembly OJJH01 (sample SAMEA4350153, study PRJEB24818) | metagenome | biome: human; feature: gut; material: faeces | place: Denmark | collected 2013-09
GCCTTATAGCTATACTGACAACGGAGATTTTAATCCACCACCATCCTCCTTAACAGATTCCAGTAAACTGTCTGACGATATGTTAGCTTTAATTGGACACAATGCTTTGTTCACATATTTAACGAGATTACATAAATGTGGTTATGTTTGTCCATTGCATTCATTTTGTGAGAAACAAAATTGTGATAAAGAGGAATGTTATGACGAACCTTGGAATGGAAAAATGTGTCCTATGACGATTATGGGGGATTTGATACATATTAAAGAGAAAGAAGTCAGAATTCAATTCTAACAAAATGGGAAACTCCGATGAAGCCGCAACTTCATCGGAGTTTCATTTGTCAGACATTTGCCATGTTACGGAATATACAGCAATGCAAACTCTGCCTTTCTCCGTTTGAGCAGCATGGCGTGCCGTTTTCCCTTGTAGTTGCAGAAAGCAATATACTCCCGATAGATGTTCCTGTCGCCAGCCTCCAACTTTCGGATCAGCGTGCTTTTGGGTATCTTCCCGTTTCCCAACAAACGGTATGGACCGACATTGTAGGCAAGCGTGGCAAGGAGCAGACTATCTTTCCCGAACTGCCGGAACATCGCACAGAATTTCCGTAGGTCTTTCCGCAGAAGTGCGTCCGCCTGCCGCTTCGTCATGGTGCGTGCCGAATATCTTTCACCCGGTAACAACTTATGCCCATATCCCACATATGGGTGATGTTTCTCCGAGTGCCACCCCTCAAAGTATTTGGTACAGCGCACAGCCCTCTCAAATGGTGGCAGCCGGTAGATAGCCGCCTGCCTGTCCGTCCCTTCATGGTGGCTGTCCTGTGCGGACACGGAACAGACCACCAGAAGCGAACAGAGGATAGCCATGAATATACGCATCATAGTGTGAGGGGCTTGAAGTTTCCGATGGGGACAACAGTGATAACCCCGTCATCCTTCACGTTTCGGTTGTTGAAGTCAAATTCCAACTCATAGGAGTTGCTGAAATTGTCCTCCACCACCACGATGAAGTTGTGCGCCTCGTCACCTTGCGCCGTGTAGTACAGCCGGAACTTCTCGTTTTCGAGCAGGTAGCGGTCATTGGGCAGGAACGTGATGCCGTTGTCCATTTTCAGCGTACCTTCCCCCTCGAACTGGAAATACCGGATGGTATAGAGGGTGTTGGCGAAGTCGCCCGTCTTTTTCAACTCACAGCGGATTTCAACCGTCTGTCCCTTCGTAACCTTGTTCGGCACAGGCATAGTTTCCACCGTGAAAGGATAGGATTGCTGGATGTCCATGTCATCGTCACACGACACGAGCGTGAGTGATACGGCGGTGAACAGGCAGAGTGCCAACGCCTTGAAGATTGATGTTCTCTTGTTCTTGTTGTTCAGTATGATGTTCATTGTCATTTGATTTTTAAGTTATTGTTCATTTCTTTTTTTCGTTGTCAGTTGCAGATACTCGTTCAAGTCCTTGCAACCGTCATAGAGGGCGGAACGGTCACAGACACGTTCCTCGTAGTGTTCTTTCAGCGTTGTCAACGTCTGCCGTCCGGCTTCGTCACGGTCGAGGTAACAGTCTATGCGCCCGTAACCGTCCAGATACCTTATAGCCTTTTCCACGTTGGAAATGGAGTTCAGCACAAGGCAATCACCCGTTTCCAATCCGAGCGTGGCAGCGGAAAGGAAGTCCATGAAGCCTTCAAAAACGCTGCACACGTCAGCCGGAGAGCCTTCCGCCTTGACCAGCGACACATCCTTCGGAGGCACACATCCTTTGAAGAAGCGGCTGCGGATTTCATAGCCACCCGCCACATTCGGAAAACCGACGGCGAAATACCGCTTGCCACGCACACCGTAATTCAGTCGGCAGCAGTAACGTGATGCGACAGCGTAAGGAATGCCTCGTTCCGCCAGATAGTCCGTCAGTGGAGAACGAAACAGCGGGACGGCTTCCACTCCCTCAAAGGCAGGTTCTGACGGTTTAGGCAGGAAAGTCGGTTTGCTCACTTCGGGAACAGGCATAGGTATATTGGCGGTTCCCGCTATGAATTTCACTTGTTCCATGAAGTCGCCACTTCCGAGAAACTCCCCGGCAAGCGTGAAGATGTCGCCACCTTTACCCAGACCGAAGTCGTACCAGAGCTGTTTCGCCACGTTCACACGGAAAGAGGGCGTGCGCTCGCCCCTATACGGGGCGATATACCACAGCTCGTTACCGCTCCTTCTGACAGGCTCATGCCCCAGCCGTGCGAGAAAAACCGCAATGGGCATTTGTCTCATGATGTCTATTTCCGTCCGTTCCATGTCCGTGTCAGTTAATGATGAACTTAATGCCGACCCCGAACTGCGTATGAAACTTTCTCGTGTTGCCACCCCACAGGCAACGCTCCCGGAGGTTGGCGAGCAGGGCGATACGGTCAGCCACGTAAAACTCCACATCGAGCGTCAGCGCACCGCCGTAGATGAAGGCGTCCCGGTCATGGAGCGTGGAGCCGTCATGCAGCACCTTTTCGCCCCAGTTCACCGATTCATATCCGGCAAGAGCCGAAGCCCCTGCATAGACGAACACGATTTTACGGGCATCGGAAAGTATCTTGAAGTAGTATCCGCCCTCCGCCGTGAACTGCGCCACGGGTATCTTTCCGTCCTTGTAAGGGTTGTTCTTCAACAGATATTCGCCGCCGAACACCCATTTGTTCCCCTTTTTCGTGTAGGTGGAGAGAGCCGCCCCGAAACTGTACCCGCCGTCGTTGCCGCCGGGATTGAAGCCGTCCGCCATGTTCGCCCTGACCTCGATGCCCTGCATCTTCGGCAGGCATCGCTGGGCGTGCGCCTGCCCCGTAAACAGGGCAAGCGACGCGATGATTATTGCGATGTACTTTCTCATGGTCAGCGCACTTGAAGTTCGTTGATGGTATTGGCACGTACCAAGTCCTCGTTCTCGATCACGAAGGACTGGTGGCGACCGCCGTTCTTCTCGTTCAGCTCCACCACGAGACACTTGCCGTCGGGGATGGTGAACTTTGCCATCGTGAAGACCGTGCGCTCGCTCTTCCTGCCCGGCACGAGCGTGGCGTAGTTCTGCGCGCGGAGCGGCAGGACGATCTGCTCCTGTACGGCGGTACGCTTCGCCACCTTCTTGTCCACGATTTTCCACGTTATGTAGTCCACGTCGAAAGGAATGTTGCTCTGGTTCTTTATCTCCGTGTGGAAATACAGAAGCCCGTTGTGCGTGTAGATGCCTTTCAGCAGGTACTGGATGCCGAATCGCTTGCAGCCGATGTGCTTCACCTCGCGCTTGTTCTGCTTGTGGATGGACTTCATGATAAGGCGTACCAGCATTGGGCTTTCGCTGCCCAGTTCCTTCAGATAGATTTCCTGCGCATTATTCGGGCGGTTCACCTTCTCGCCGTCATGTATGAAGTCGTACATCTCCACGTTGAGCAGCAGCGGTTCTGAGGCGTACTTCACGTTGAAGGTATAGAAACTCCCGTCCTCCGTTATCACGGACATATTGGTTTCGTTCGGGAAGTTCCTCACGGTCGCCTTCACGCGGATGACGTTCTCCGCTCCGTCGGCTTTGCCCGCAATCAGGTCGGGCGAGCCTAAATCGACGTAACGAACCTCCGAGGGGAAAATGACGTGGACGGTCTTGTCGTAGGTCACTTCCAAGCCGTGCGGGGGAACCATGCGGTCGAAGGTCAGCTTCTTTGTCAGCCCGTGATACAGGTCGCCGTCCGCCTCCTTCTGCGGATAGACCTCCTTTGTCAAGGTCGGTTGTTCACTTCCGTTGTTCTCTCCAACGGTTACGTTCTCCTGCGCGTTGGCAGTTACGATGCCCATAGCGAGGGCAAACATGATGATTACTTTTTTCATTCTACTTTGGATTTTAGTGGTAAATAAAAATTGGATTGTTGTTACTTTTTATGTTTTCAATTCCTGTCCTGATAGAGCATGACCTTGTACCCGGCTTTCAGATGCACCTTGACGGTACGCATCTTCTTGGCGATATACTGGCTCGTGCCTTGTATCAGCCCCTTGCCCAAATCGGAGGCGAGCTGCGCCCCGGCGTTGGTGGATATATTGATGCTGCTGCCCAGCGAGCCGCCCATGTTGGCGGCAACCTCCCTGACGGCATTCATCTCCATCGAGTTGGGAATGAAGATGCCGCGTTGTCCATCCGTGTCATACACCGCCAGTTCCACCGGTATGATCGTACCTGCGTACTCCAGCGAAGTAATTTCAATATCGAGCCGTTCGCCCTGAATCTTTGCCATGCCTACCACCACCGCATTACGGGGGATAATTTTGTCCGCCACCGCCATTGGCTCCAGCAGCCGGAGTTTGACAGCTTGCCCGTCCGTCACACTCTGCGCCCCATAGATGCATGCCGAAATGGTATTTTTGTCCGATACGGTCGTGACCCCCACCGCCGTATTGAAACTGCGGTTACGCTCCTGCGAGAAGGAAGCGACAAACTCTGCATTGCTCATCGGCTGTGAGAGCGAGGAAACCACCTGATGCGTCACTTGCCTGACAGATGTTGCCATATTCTTTCCGGCTTTCTGCACAGGATAAGGCTCTGCCGCCTGCACCGTTTCCGGTTTGCCGCTGTTCTGACCGCCCATGTACTTCGCCGCCAGCTCGTAGGACTTCTCCATGAGTGCCACTTGGTCATCCATAGCGGATGCCTTGCCCTTCTCGCTTTCAAGTTCCGATTCCAGCGAGGCGATGCGCTCCAACAGTTCGTCCATTTCCGCGTTGTCGTTCTTCGGCTGCTCGTAGAAGTTGCCGAGCGTGGCATTGAGGTCGCGGTAGGCGGCTGCGGAGGATTGGATGGTTTTCGGAGCGGATGATGTTGCTGTTGCATCTTCTGCATTTCCGGGATTGGCAAGGTCGAAGTCCCTGCCGCCGTCCGCTTCCGCCACCTCGCGGTCGAACATATCGCCCAGCTCCTGCATGGCGCGGCTGCGGTTTTCCTGCCGTTCCTCCATCGCCCCCTGTTCGTAGGCTTTCGCCTTGTCGCCGATGATCTGGCGGTTCGCCTTGTCGGCATCGGGCATTTCGATGTTGTAACCACCCGTTCCCGATTGCTGCTCCTTGTCGGAAGACGGGGCGAATATCAGCCACATCACCCCGATAAATACCAGCACCATAGCGGGCAGCACTATCATTTTCTGACGTTTCAGCCTTTGGGCTTCGGTCAGCGGCTTGCGCTCCTTGGCTTTGCCTTCCTCCTTCGCGCCTTGGCCATTCAAGCAGGCTTGATGGCTCTCGGCTTGGCGTCGGTTCTTCGGTTTCCCGTTGTCGGGAGCCGCCGTGTTCTCGTTTTTAGGTTCATTCTTCGTCTGCTCCATATAAATAAGGTATTACATTATGATTGTTTTCCGGCTTTACGGACAGTTCCACCTGTCCGGCATGGTCTGTTACTATCCGGCTGCCGTCATTCCTGCCGATGTCATAGACGGCTTTGCCGAAGGTGTAGAGGGCAAGCACCGCGAAGGCGGCGAGCATCGCCAGCACGATGCGTTTGCGTGTCTTCGGGGGCAAACCGTCCAGATAACCTTTGAGCCTTGCCACCAGCATTTTCTTTTTGTCGTGGAGCTTCCAGTACGCACGCCAAAATGATTTCCTGATTTTCTTCATGTCCGTTACCTTTTGATGGTTTGTAAATCCTTGTTCTCGATGATGGTGAATCCCTCGATGGTGAAACCGTTGGGATTGTCATCCGAACGGGACGAGTTCAAGAGGCGGCACGTGGTCACGAGGCTGCGCTCGGTGACATTGCTTTGCCGGATGATCTTCTGCGTGGCGTAGGTCACGGCACGATAGGGATAGCCGTTGAAGTCGCATACCACGCTGTCCACCTTCAGCACTTGGTTGATGTTCCCGGCGATAATGCGGTTGTAGTACCCTTTCTCGGCAAAGTCCGAATAGTAGTTGTACACACTTTTGTCCGCTAATAGCAGGGCGCGTTTCACGTTATGCTCTATCGCGCTCTTTTCGGGCGAGAGCGTGAAGAACAGCTCGTGGAAGCGACGCACGTGTTCCCTTGCCTCCGCCGGACGGTTCTGCGACAAGTCCTGCGAGAGAGCCAGCATCAGCGACTTGCCGTTGTCCAGCACGTAAATCTTCTCCCTCTGTTTCTCCGCGAAGCGGTAGGAACTCCACACGCTCCATACCGTTATCACGGCGCACAACGAGAGGAAGACGATACCGAACAGACGTATCTGCCTGAACGATGATTCGATGTTTTTGAGTGACTTGAATTCCATTGTTGTTTATTCGTTTTTAATTGTCAGTTGATTATTTCAGCAGCTTGCCGATGCGTCCCACGGCGTTGCCTGCGGTGGCGCCCGCCACGCTGCCCGCCATGCCTCCGGCGCGTCCCGCCATCTGGTTCACGTTGCGCCCGTAGCCGCCCATGCCCCCGGCTTGGATGATCCAGCCCGCCACCGTCGGAATGGTGAAGTAGCCGATGATGCCGATAATCATGAACACGATATACACCCCATCGCTGGAATCCAGCGAGAAGTTGGGGTCGGTCTGCATACGCTCGATGTCGCTCTGGAGCATCAACACCTGAATCTTGGCGAGTATGGTGCTGAATATGTCCGACACGGGCAGCCACAGATAGACTTGAATGTAGCGGCATATCCACTGCGTGAGCGTGCTTTGGAAGCCGTCCCACACCGATATGGCGAAGGCTATCGGACCGAGTATCGCCAGCACCACGAGGAAGAACGTGCGGATGGTGTCTATCACGAGGGCGGCGGCTTGGAACATCAGTTCCAGTATCTCGCGGAAGAAGTCGCGGATGCCCTTCTTCATCTTGTACATCCCCCGGTCGATATACATCCCCGCCATCGTCACCATGTCGGAGGGCGACCAGCCCAATTCCTCCAATTGCTTGTCAAATTCCTCGTTGGACACGAGGTAGGCGGTTTCGGGATTGCGCACCATCGCCTCGTATTCCAGCCTGTCCTTCTGCTCCCGGTACTTGTTCATGTCCAAAGTCTGCGTTTCGAGCAGTTTCGCCGTACCCTGCACGACGGGCGAGAGGACGCTGTTTATCGTGCCAAGCACCACCGTAGGGAAGAACATGATGCACAGACCGACGGCAAAGGGGCGGAGCATCGGGAAGACGTCTATGGGTTCGGCTCTCGCCAACGACTGCCATACCCGGTAGGCGACGTAGAAGAGCGCGCCCAGCCCGGCGATGCCTTTCGCCACGCCCGCCATGTCAGCGCACAGCGGCATCATCTGCTCGTAGAGCGAGCGGAGAATCTGGTGAAGGTTGTCGAACTCCATAGGCTACCAGTATCTTTCGTTCATGCTCCCGTACAGCCCCATGATGCGGTCGAGGTCGTTTTTCTTCTTCGCACGCAGGTAGCTCACGCTGATGTTCTTGTTGGTGTAGTAGCTCACGAGGTTGCGGTAACGCTTCATCTTGGAGTGGCAGCGTTCCACCACGTCCATGCGCTCCTTGTCCGTCATGGAGAGCGTGGTGATGTTCACCACGTTCTTCAGCTCCGTCAGCACATCGTTGGATTCCTCCAGCAGCTTCGTGTACCCGAAAGCGATGGCTCCGAGTTCCTCCACCGTGAAGTTGTCGTCGCGCAGCATCTTCTGGAAGCTGGTCACGTAGATGTCCGTGATGTCGCCCACCATCAGGATGGTCTGCTGCACCTTGCGGGCGTCCTTGACCAGATTGTTCACCGATTTGAGGGCGTCGTAATACTTCTTGCCCTGCTCGTAGATTTTCACCGTTTCCTGAAAGTTGTTCACCATGTTCGTGGCGGTCTTCGAGGTGTGGATGATGTTCTTCGAGGCGTTGATGATGCCCTGCGCCAGATTGCCCGGATCGCTCACGACCCATTGGGCGGAAGCCCTGCCCGCGAAAAGCAGGCACAGGCAGATGACGAATGTTATTCTTGTTCTCATGTTTCTTTGGATTTTAGCGGTTTATTTTTCTGCCGGAGTTTCCGGCTGCGGCTTCACACGCACGTAGTCCCCGTTGGGTGAGAAGGTCAGCACGTCGGTGGCTTCGTTATACGCCACGTCGATGCGGAAGCCGGTGTTCATGAACAAGTTGCCGTTCTCCTCCTGCAAGAGGTAGGTTTCCGGTTTCAGCCTGCGGCGGATGCCGCTCCGTTTGAATACCGTCACCTTGTAGGCTTCGCCCTCCTTGTAGATAAGCACGTCGGGCTTGCCCTCCACGCTTTCCCAATTCCCGCACAGCAGGTCGCGGCGGTTCTCCGCTGTTTCACAGGATTGCAGCACCATGACCGCCAATCCGATTAAACACTTGCTGACTTGCAGCATCTTCATTCTTGATATGCTCATACGCTTTTCTTTTTTCGTTGATAAATCTGTTTTACTGATTATTGATTGCTTATTGCTTGTTTCTCCGCCTTTCGGCAAGCTGCCGGATGGCGGCTTCAATGTCGCCGCCCAATTGCTCCGCCAGACGGTACACCTCCACCTTTTCCGTTTCCTCGGTGGTGTACGCCAGATACTCTTCCGCGCTAACCTCGGTGGCATAGACCGCCGACTGCGTGCCGCCCAAGCCTATCCACACCTCCTTGTAGAGCCGTGAGGGGTTGTTCGCCATGTTGATGGAGAGTATCTGCGACTTCTCCTTCTCCGTCAGTCCGAGCAACGCCTGAATCTGGTCGAACTTGTTCATGTACTTGCGCTGGTCGAGCAGGATTTTACAGTCAGAGTTGTTGATGATGCTCTCCTTGACTACGGGCGAGGAAATGATGTCGTCCACCTCCTGCGTCACCACGATTGCCTCACCGAAGTACTTGCGCACCGTCTTGTACATATAGCGCAGGTAGTCAGCCATATTTGCCGAAGAAAGAGCCTTGCCGGGTAGGTCAGGGGCATTACTGCCCCTTTCCCCCCTCAGAACCGTACATGAAAGTTTCCAATCATACGGCTCAAGCAGTGTTAAATTTCTATTTAATAGAAACCAGCTCATAGTTACATCTTATTAGTTTGAATGACTTTTCTTCTACAACTGTCATGCAGTAGGAAATTTACTTTCTTGCCGTTGACTATTTGTTGGGAAGTTCCCCAAGGATGTTCCTTGTTTATGGGTTTACCACATACGGGACATAAATGGTTCTGTCTTTCCCACATGTACAGCAACGACTTTCTACCGTTGAGCGACTGTAGCATCTTGTAAGTCTTGCGCTTTTCAAAATACTCTGTCCATTCGGGGTCAAAGGGATTTGCTTCACCTTTTACCTTGACATATCGGATAATCTTTGTGTCATACAGCCTTTTCAGTGCAATCCTGTCATCAGTCTTGCCTTTCTTGAAGTTTGCCACAAAACACCAGTTACGGTTTTTTACCCGTGTAAAGTATCGGTCGGCAATCCAATATTTGCCTTTCTTGGGGTGTCGTCTCTTAGCCCATTGCCATAACTTTTCAAATATCAGGTAGTCAGCTTTTCTGAATGTGTCAGAAGCCACACAATTCTTATAGTAGTTTACCCAGCCTGTTATCACAGGATTCAAGAGCCTTATAAGTGATTCCTGTTTGCTTCCTTTATTGGAATCAATGATTCCCCGGATTTTCTGCATGAATTTCTTCAGGCTCTTTTTGGACGGTTTGATTAGAAGCACTCCTTTGTATTTTCGGATATTGTACCCAAGAAAATCAAATCCGTCATCAATGTGTGTAATCTTTGTTTTCTCTTCCGACAGGGTTAATCCCCTTTCTTTGAGAAAGTCCACTACTAACGGTTTGATTTCTTCCAAAGCTTCCTTGCTTCTACCCGTGATGATAAAATCATCCGCATAGCGTACAAGATGTACTTTGGGATAGTAAGTCGTTTTCCTGTTTACAAATTTCTTGTGATACTTCTCTGCAAGCATAGTTTGCAGTCCGTCCAGTGTCATATTCGCAAGAGTTGGTGAAATGATACCGCCCTGTGGAGTACCCTCTTCCGTGGGGAATAGCTCCTTGTTGAAGACGAAACCGCATTTGAGCCATTTCCGCAGCATCACTTTATCCATAGGGATATTGTTCAGCAGCCATTCGTGGCTGATGTGGTCGAAACAACCTTTGATATCACCCTCCATAATCCATTCGGGAGAAGTTTTCTTTGCAAGTACGCAAAAGCATTGTTCCCTTGCATCTCTGGTACTTCTCTCTTTACGGAAACCGTAGGAATTACTGTCCGCAGTTGTTTCCGATACAGGTTCCAACGCAAGCAGGTATAATGCCTGCATAGCCCTGTCTTTCATTGTCGGGATACCTAAAGGACGCAGTTTCCCGTTACTCTTTTTGATATTGACCCTTTTTAACGGCTGGGGCTTGTAGCCTCTTCTTTTCAGTTCACCGATAGCCTTGAATCTGGCATTGGGAGTTGACCATTTCACCTTGTCAACGCCTGCGGTGTCACTGCCACTGTTTGATGTAACACGCTTTACGGCTAAAGCCTTAGCGTAAAACGAATGCGTCAGCACCCACTGCAAGGATTTCACCCTGCCGTGTTTGCCCGCCTTTTGAGCTTTTACAATACGTGCTTGTAGCTTATTAACCGCTATCTCACACTTGTTCCAGTCTATGCTTTCCCAAGTGCTCCATTTCCGGTCAGTAGATGCACACGATGTTTTAATTTCGTTCATTTGCTTTTCTCCTTTAATAAGTTCTATAAGTTTCTTGTAAAACATCCACCATGCGGAAGTCTGCCCACTTTCGTGTGAGGTGATGTTTCAACCTCTATCCGTCCCATTACAGAACGGCATTCGCTTTCTCCGCATTCCTCTACCCGCACTCCATTCGGCTTCACTTACGGTCTGCTTACCTGCTGTTACACAGGAGAAGTACGGGTTTACCATGTTTCTTGTATATGACAAACGAATGGGTTAGAATCCGTCTATCCGCCGGCAGTCGTTATGTCCGTGTAACCTTAGCATGGAGAAGGTTATCCGACTGCATCCCTTTTGGGTTAGAGCTCAGTATCATTAGCAGCTCATTCGAAGTTACGACGTTTATCAACGGTTCACATTACGTTATTCATACCATTCAGCCTAGCTCCCCTGTCGTTCGATACTAACGGCAGTTGTCATCCCCTCACGGTTCAGACTTCTCCTTTCGGAAGGGCTTCATTGTTGGTTCTGTTACCGCACGGGTTCATTGCTTAATACCGCACGTTCCCATAGGCTACTGTTGACGGAACAACAGGTTCAATCGTTCTATTTCCAACTCGTGGAATGAAAGTTGAACAATCATATACAAGACTTACATGTCACAGCCAAGCCTCTTCCACGATAAGCTGTTTGCGCACCCCTTTCAGACGCCGCATCTTGTTGATGAAGGCTTCCATGATGATGATGGTCACTACCGGGAACAGTTCGCGGTTGTCCTTGATGGAATCGATCTCGAAGACGATGAACCGTTTGCCCAGCAGGTCGATGTTCTCCGCCGAGTTGAGCAGGAAATCGTAGCGTCCGCCCCGGTAATACTGCCGCATGGTGGTGAGCATGTTGTCGATGTTGAAGTCCTCCTTCTCCACCTTGATGTCACGCTCCGCCAGTTCCCTGCGGTAGTCGTCGCGCATGTACTCGTAGAAGGTGTTGAACGAGGGGACGATGCTCCTGTCTGCCCTGATGCGCTCGATGTAGGCACTCACGGCACTGCCCAATTCCCCGCTTTCGGTTTTCGTCACCTTGTCGTCCTCCGACTTCCAGAGCGTCAGCAGCAGCGTCTTGATGCTGTCCTTCTTCTCCACGTCGAACACGTAGTCGTCGGTGTAGAACGGGTTGAAGCTGATGGGCTTCTCCTCCGTGTAGGTGAAATACACGCCGTCCGTGCCGCCCGTCTTGCGCCGTATCATCTCGCATAGCCCCTGATAGGAGTTTCCCGTGTCCACCAATACCACATGCGCACCCTGTTCGTAGTATTGGCGCACCAAGTGGTTCATGAAGAACGACTTGCCGCTGCCCGAAGGACCCAATACGAACTTGTTGCGGTTCGTGGTGATGCCCCGCTTCATCGGCAGGTCACTGATGTCGAGGTGCAGCGGTTTTCCCGTGAGCCTGTCCACCATCTTGATGCCGAAGGGCGAGAGCGAGCTGCGGTAGTTGGTTTCCTCCGTG
>OJJH01000484.1_pt1 | contig 11764 bp, 10 predicted proteins | sample 1596251 | NCBI WGS metagenome assembly OJJH01 (sample SAMEA4350153, study PRJEB24818) | metagenome | biome: human; feature: gut; material: faeces | place: Denmark | collected 2013-09
AACCGACATATAATATATAAGGGCTTTACGTATGATATATAGGAGAAAAAGAAGAAAAACGGGTACTTGAAACCGAAACAGGCATAAGATTAGAGGCTATATGAAGCAAATCAGGCACAAAAAGCAGCCGGCATGGAGTATACAGACTTAGCACAAGGAAACATATATCAAACTGATTACAAGTACATTACTTATTAAAAGTAAAAAATCAGTATGAGGGTAAAAGTTACTATCAGGGGGGATAAAACGACCTGCTACCATAGAGGAAACAACGATGAACAAGGGGATTCAAGATATTTATGAGGGTATGAGGGCAAAACTCAACAAAACTTTTATGGGAAGAACCTGCCAACAGAAAGATACAATGGAGTTGGACAAAGTTTTCACTCCGGCATTTTGCAGGGCTTCGAGAGGTATCTATTGGAGAAGATTGCAAACCGGTATATGCCAGCCAGGATATTAATCATTCCCACTTTCTTATCAACAATCATAGCCGAGTATTATCCCATTCCGGATGCCGAAACAATTTCCGACTTGCAGTGTTCTAACCACAACGAATGGCATTGGTTTCTTTGGGCTTCAAAGGAGAAAAGACTTCTTGTATGTAAATCAAGGATATGCGCAAACTACATAGTGTGGGACGGTATATCGATAGCTAATTCCCAAGAAAGCGTTCAGGGATTCCCACTTTAGTTATCAGGAGCCGTCATCCCTAATACCACACTATGTTTTATTTTTGTTTGTTTGTATGCTAATGCCCTGCGCTGTGAAGCGCGGGGCATTCATTTATCTAAATCTTATATTCTTCTATCTTCCGATATAGCGTAGTAAGCCCTATTTTCAACAAGCGGGCTGTCTCCGTCTTATTCCCTTTTGTATATTCCAACACACGTGCAATATGCCTGCGCTCCATCGCAGCCAGTTCAAAACTGCCCGTTGTATCGTCCGAACATTCATAGTGACTGTTCTGAATCTCCAAAGGAAGGTCGCAGACATCCAATCGCCCGCCTTCACAAACTATCAGACTGCGTTCGATTACGTTTCTCAGTTCGCGGATATTCCCTTTCCAGGGCTGTTGCTCCAATGCATGAAGAAAGGCGGGAGTCATTTCACAGATTGCATACGAGAGCTTTTCAGAAAATCTTTTGGCAAAGGCGGCAGCAAGAATCTTAATATCTCCTGCACGTTCGCGAAGCGCAGGAAGATGTACCTGAAATACGGAAAGACGGTAGAACAAGTCTTCACGGAACCGCCCTGCCTTGATTTCTTCCTGCAAGTTGCGGTTAGTGGCGGCAATGACACGTACATTGACCCGTGTCGGTTTGGTGTCGCCTATCTTTATATATTCACCAGTTTCGAGGATACGCAATAACTTAGCTTGCAGTTCAAATGCCATCTCACCGATTTCGTCCAGAAAGATAGTTCCGTTGCTGGCTTCTTCAAAAAGCCCTTTCTTATCTTTTACCGCACCGGTGAACGAGCCGGCTCTATGCCCGAACATTTCGCTTTCCAGCAATTCCTTACTGAAAGAGGAACAATTGACCGCCACAAAATTCTGCCTGCTGCGTTTGCTGTTATAATGTATGGCCTGTGCAAACACTTCCTTTCCCGTTCCGGTTTCTCCGGTCAGCAATACAGGAACATCTGTCACGGACACCTTTTGCGCCAGCAGGACAGCGTCTTTCAATGTTTTCGATTCCCCAAGAATAGAATCGAACGAATACATCTGCCCGACTTTCTTTTCCAGTTTCTCCAGGCGGACATTCATCTTCGCCTTTTCTACGGCACGGCTGACCAGAGGGATAATCTTATTGTTATCGTCTCCTTTCGTTATATAATCAAACGCACCATTCTTGATAGCCTGCACACCGTCGGGGATATTGCCATGGGCGGTAAGAAGAATCACTTCTACGTTGGGAGCCGTCTTTTTGATGTTCAACACCAAGTCCACACCATTTCCGTCCGGAAGAAAAACATCGCACAAAACCACATCGGGCGATTGGACTTCCAATTGCTTGACGGCAGCCTTACAGTCACCTGCCTGACACACTTCATACCCTTCGAGCCCCAACATACGAGCCAGAAGGCTGCGAATCTGGACTTCATCGTCAATAATAAGAATCTTACTCATACAATTTGCCTGTATTAAAATAGAAGAATGAAAAAACAGGGTGTGCAAATATAAGTTTTTTCAATGAATCCATGAACATTTTGCTTACGTAGTTCGTTATTTCCATAGGAAACTATTTACAAAATAAATATATGAAAATAATCATTATCGGAGGCGTTGCAGGCGGAGCTACCACTGCTGCCCGAATCAGACGAGTAGACGAATCGGCAGAAATCATTCTTTTGGAAAAAGGGAAATATATATCGTATGCCAATTGCGGGCTACCTTATTATATAGGCGGAGTTATCGAAGAACGCGAAAAACTGTTCGTCCAGACTCCCGAAGCATTTTCTACACGATTCCGCGTAGATGTCCGCACGGAAAATGAAGTGATTTTTATCGACCGGAAAAGAAAGACGGTCACGGTGCGGCAAAGCAGCGAGGACACGTATGAAGAGAGTTACGACAAGTTGTTAATATCAACCGGTGCCTCCCCCGTACGTCCACCCCTGCCGGGGATAGACCTGAGCGGAATCTTCACGCTGAGAAACGTTGCGGATACGGATAAAATCAAAGCATATATCGACAGCCACGCTCCGCGGAAAGCCGTAGTGGTAGGAGCCGGATTTATCGGACTCGAAATGGCGGAAAACCTGCATGCGCAAGGGGCGAAAGTGTCGATTGTGGAAATGGGCAACCAAGTAATGGCGCCCATCGACTTTTCGATGGCTTCGCTGGTTCATCAACACCTGATGGACAAGGGGGTGAATTTATATTTGGAACAAGCCGTAGCTTCTTTTGAACGGAACGGCAAAGGATTGAAGGTCAACTTCAAGAACGGCCGGTCTATTGCAGCCGATATCGTTATCTTATCTATCGGGGTGCGTCCGGAAACAAATCTGGCACGGGCTGCCGAACTGACTATCGGCGCTGCCGGCGGCATTGCCGTGAATGATTACCTGCAAACGTCCGACGAATCCATCTATGCGATTGGCGACGCGATTGAATATCGCCATCCGATTACCGGAAAGCCCTGGCTCAATTATCTTGCCGGACCCGCCAACCGCCAGGGGCGTATCGTCGCAGACAATATACTGGGAGCGAAGATTCCGTATGAAGGCTCCATCGGCACTTCCATCGCCAAGGTTTTCGACATGACGGTGGCCTCTACCGGATTGCCCGGAAAACGATTGCGGCTGGAAGGAATTGATTATATGTCATCTACCATTCATCCGTCTTCCCACGCCGGATATTACCCGGATGCAATGCCGATGAGTATAAAAATCACTTTCGACAAGCAGACAGGACGGCTGTACGGAGGACAGATTGTGGGCTATGACGGAGTGGACAAGCGGATTGACGAACTTGCGCTTGTCATCAAGCATGAGGGAACCATCTACGACCTGATGAAAGTGGAACAGGCTTATGCACCCCCGTTCTCTTCCGCCAAGGATCCGGTAGCACTTGCGGGCTATGTGGCAGAAGATATTATTACAGGCAGAACGAATCCTGTGTATTGGAGAGAATTGAGAGACATTGAAATGGAGAACAAATTCCTGCTGGATGTCCGCACTTCGGATGAATTTGCTTTAGGAACGTTGCCGGGAGCCGTGAATATCCCGTTGGATGAACTTCGCGACCGGCTGTCGGAACTGCCGAAAGACCGGATGATTTATACGTTCTGCGCTGTCGGGCTACGGGGATATCTCGCCTACCGTATCTTGACACAACACGGATTTGACAAGGTACGTAATCTGTCGGGCGGACTGAAAACTTACCGTGCCGCTACTGCCCCTATCATCCTGCACGAAGAAAATGAGAATGAAACGCTGGAAACGCCCGCACAACAAGAGACAACGGCACAAACCGGACAACCTGCCACCCCCGCCGCAACCGCCCAGACAATACGGGTGGATGCTTGCGGACTGCAATGTCCCGGCCCGATTCTGAAGATGAAAAAGACTATGGACGGACTGGCTTCGGGCGAACGGGTGGAGATTACGGCAACTGATCCGGGATTCCCGCGTGACGCCGCCGCATGGTGCAGCTCGACCGGCAACCAACTGATTTCGAAAGAAACATCCGGAGGAAAATCTGTTGTTATTATAGAAAAAGGAGAACCAAAATCATGTAATATTGTTACTACTTGTGATGGCAAAGGAAAAACTTTTATCATGTTTAGTGATGATTTAGATAAAGCTTTAGCTACCTTTGTGCTCGCTAATGGCGCAGCAGCCACGGGACAGAAAGTCACAATCTTCTTTACCTTTTGGGGATTGAACGTCATCAAAAAGTTGCATAAGCCGAAAGTGGAGAAAGATATTTTTGGAAAGATGTTTGGTATGATGCTGCCTTCAAGCTCCAAGAAGCTGAAACTTTCAAAGATGAGCATGGGCGGAATAGGCGGAAAGATGATGCGGTATATCATGAAGGAGAAAGGAATCGACTCACTCGAATCACTGCGTCGGCAAGCTCTGGAAAACGGCGTCGAATTCATCGCTTGCCAGATGTCGATGGATGTGATGGGAGTGAAAAAAGAAGAACTCCTGGACGATGTGACCATCGGCGGCGTAGCAACGTATATGGAACGAGCGGACAATGCCAACGTCAATCTGTTTATTTAACAGGAAGAATTAATAAAATATATTCAATAAGATATGAAAACAATATGTGCAATGCGTGATGTATTCAGAGCCATGACAAACTTTGAATCTGCATTTGAAAAAGTCTACCGGATATCACTGAACGAAGCTATGATATTGTGCTGCCTCAAGTGCTCAACGGAGAGAATGACAGCCACCAACCTGGCAAAACAAACAGACTTGAGCCCGTCGCATACATCAAAAATGCTCCGGATACTGGAGGAAAAAGAGCTAATCATCCGGACACTCGGAAACGAAGACCGCCGGCAAATGTATTTCCATCTGTCCCAAGCGGGTAAACAACGGGTGAACGAACTGGAACTTGATAAAGTTGAAATACCGGAATTACTAAGACCTTTGTTTTAACAACGGATTTTCAAACAAATTCCCGCAAACAGTAAAACAATGAGCAATCCGCCTGAACATGGGCAGATTGCTCATTGTTCTTACAGAAAAGAACAAAAAGAAAGATGTTAATTTTCCGGCAAAATAATTTTTCAGGCGAACCTTTTCTTTTTTTTCTTGTTGTTTGTAACAAAAGCCCCAAGGTACCAGGGCATGATTTTATATAACCTAAACATTATAAAGATATGAAGAAATTAATTCCTATTTTATTGGCGGTCTTTGCACTCGCTTCCTGCGAAAAAGACCCGGACATGGGTAAGCTGGATGACAACTATCTGGTATACACTAACCACGACGAGAAAGCTGACTTCAAAGTTCCTACTTTCTTTCTGGCACCTCAGATCCTGGTGATCAGTGACAGTAAAGAACCGGAATATCTCGAAGGAGAAGGCGCTGAACAAATTTTGGCTGCTTACACGGAAAACATGGAAGCCAGAGGATATACGGCCGCTGCCGACAAAGAAAGCGCTGACCTCGGTATTCAAGTGAGCTACATCGCAAGTACTTATTATTTCACCAGCTACGCACAGCCGGAATGGTGGTGGGGATATCCCGGTTACTGGGGCCCGAACTACTGGGGCGGAACCTGGGGTGGCGGATGGTACTACCCGTATGCCGTGACTTACAGCTATAGTACCAACTCATTCCTGACAGAAATGGTGAACTTGCAAGCCGAACAAGGTGAAAGCAAAAAACTGCCTATTGTATGGACAAGCTACCTGACCGGATTTGACACTGGTTCCAAAGCTATCAACCGCACTCTCGCAGTGGAAGCTGTCAACCAGTCATTCGCTCAGTCACCTTATCTTACTAACAAATAATCAACTACAACTGTTATGAAAACAAGAAAAAATATATACTTCAAGGTGATAGCCTTGGCGGCTATTGCCATCGCCTTCGCCATGCCGGCCAAGGCACAGTTATCAGACAATGGATATGCCAACATCGACTGGCAGTTCAATGCCCCGCTAAGTAATCATTTCGCTGACAAAGCAAGTGGTTGGGGTATGAACTTCGAAGGTGGTTATTTTGTAACTCCCAACATCGGTTTGGGACTTTTCCTTAACTATCACAGCAACCACGAATACGTAGGTCGTGAAACGTTTAAAATGGCAGGCGGCGATGTAACTACCGACCAGCAACATACTATGTTCCAGTTGCCTTTCGGTGCTGCTGCACGCTACCAATGGAACCGCGGCGGTTCTTTCCAACCTTATGTCAGCGCCAAATTAGGTGCTGAATATGCGAAAATCCGCTCCAACTTCAATATGCTTGAAGCAAGAGAAGACAGTTGGGGATTCTATGCTTCTCCTGAAGTGGGTGTCAACGTATTCCCTTGGGTGTACGGTCCGGGCTTGCACTTTGCATTGTACTACAGCTATGGTACCAACAAGGCTGACGTACTGCATTACAGTGTAGACGGATTGAGCAACTTCGGCTTCCGCCTGGGTGTATCGTTCTAAAAAAGAACTACAACTGTCAGAATATTACGTTAATAATAAAAAGATGCCCTTCTAACCGTTACAGGTGGAAGGGCATTTCTTTTTATTTTTTATCGGAAGGATTATTTTTTCTTCATCGCGCCATAAATCGCTTCCTGTATCCGTTCGCGAATATGCAGTTGATTGAGTTTACGATTGGTGACATCGGGATAGATGCGGTTACTCAGGAAAACATACACTAGTTCGTTCTCGGGATCCACCCATGCACAAGTGCCGGTAAATCCGGTATGGCCGTACACTCCGGCAGGAGCAACGGATGCACAATTTCCCTTCTTTGAATCTTGCATATCCGGCTTATCAAACCCTAAGCCTCGCCTGCTTATCTTTGACACTTCTGTGGTGAATAGCTGACAGGTTTCTTTGCTCAGATAACGTTTTCCGTCTATCTCTCCCCCATTCAGCAACATCTGATAGATATGCGCCACTTCACGGGCAGTAGAGAACAGCCCGGCATTCCCCGCCAGCCCGCCGAAGAAGGCGGAAGCCTCATCATGCACGAATCCCTGCAAGGTCTCTTTACGCAAGAAACGGTCTTTATTGGAAGGAACGATTTCTGATTTGGCAAAACGGCGCAAAGGCAAATAGCCGGTACGCTCCAACCCCATCGGCCCGTAAAACTCACGCTGCAAGTAGGCTTCCATAGGCATACCCGCCAACTGTTCCACCAACATTCCCAACAGAATGAATCCTATATCGCTATATACGTAACGTTTCTGCTTCAACGAAGTTTCCACGATTTTCTCTTCTATCACTTTCCGGAAAGAACGGTTCAACCACAAGCTGTCGCAAATCTGAACTGTATAATCTCCGGTCTTGACAGGAGATATGTATTCACTCTTAAACTTGAATTTCGGGTTCGCCCACGTAGCTGTCCCAATCCGCACCGAATGCTGTGCATCTTTGTGTGCGCTGAACAGTCTCCCGTCATAACTGTCCTTATCAATGGCTTCTTGATAGAAAGGAAGCCAGGGGGGCAGTCCGGACTGATGGTACAGGATTTCCCGAATCGTTATATCCTTCTTATCAGTACGTTGCAGAAACGGCAAATAATCGGAAATCTTATCAGTCAGATTAAAACGCCCCTTATCGTAGAGTTTCATGACGGCGAGCAGCGTTCCCGTTGTCTTGGAAAGGGAAGCCAAGTCATAGATGTCCGTAGATTCGACACGGGGACTTCCTTTTCCCGCATAAGTACCGAATGCCTTATCAAACATGATATGGCCGTTTTTCAGGACTACCACCTGGCAACCGGGATAGGCACCCTGCTGAATACCGTCCAAGGCAATGGTGTCAATCTTTTTAAGAAGGGCGGATGAAAGTCCGTATTCCTCCGGAATGAAGTGCGAAGGGCTTTCCGGAGTGATAGTCACTCCCGCACCTGTCGGAAACAATCCGCCGAGACTTGCTGATAATCGACCGTCCGCGGTAGCTTTGGCAAATAATATGTCAGCCGTCTGACGCTGTACGTCGCTATTGTGACTATGCCCCAATACCACTGCCGAAGCGTCAGATACCGCCCGGTGAATCTGCAACATCATTTTCCCGGGAGTGAAGAAGAGATAAATAGCCGGACTTTCGGGAGCGAACTTTGCAAAGAACGGGTGATAAGGAGCCAGGCGTTGTTCACTTACGGCTATTACGATTCGTTTATAAGTAGCCAGCGAATCACGCAGTCGCCGGTTTTCTTCTTCTGTCTGATTAGGACGGAGACGAAAACGTGACAGTGACGCATAGCGGGACATTTGTTTCGCCAATGTTTCCGTTTCTCCCGGTTTCCCGACTTCGAGCAATGCAATCCTCTGCGCCTTGTCGGCATGGAGCGGCAGGATATGATTCTTATTATTCAGAACGGTAATTGCCGCCTGGTTCAGCCGACGAATCAAATCACGTGCCTGAGGGCTGTTGACTCGTTGTTCCAGACCGGACAACTGTACAAACGGCTTTTTCTTGAGTCCTAATACATACTTATAGGTCAATACTTTACGGCATTTATTTTCAATATCCTCTTTGCTCAGTTCCCCTTTTTCAACGGCTTCGAGCACGGCAGGAATTTCATCTTTCAGATTGCGCGGAGCAAGTACCATATCATTACCGGCTTTCAGTGCCTGCAAGCTGACGTTGCCGTTGCCGGACACTCCTTTCATAGCAAGGGCATCGGTGAATATCAACCCTTTGAAGGCCAACTCGTCCGTCAGCAAATCATAGACGACATTACGGGACAAAGAAGAAGGAAGTCCGCCTATCGGCTCGATAGCAGGCACTTGCAGATGTCCCACCATCATACCGCCCAGTCCGGCACGAATCGCTTTTTTAAAGGGATACAGTTCAACGCTGTCCAAACGCTCGCGAGTGAAAGGAAGCACCGGAAGCGCTTTATGTGAATCGACATCGGTGTCTCCATGACCGGGAAAATGTTTACAGACGGATAATACTCCCCCACCTTCCAGGCCATAAGCGTAAGCGATTACTTTATCTGCAACCTGTACCGGGTCTTCTCCGAAAGAACGGGTGTTGATGACCGGGTTCTTGGGATTGATGTTCACATCCGCTACCGGAGCAAAATTAACCTGCACTCCAATCTGCCGGCATTGACGGGCTACTTCTCTCCCGTATTCATAAATCAGTTGATTGTCACGGATGCATCCCAATACCATATTTCTTGGAAAAACAGGCGTCCCGCGCAAACGCATCGCCAGCCCCCATTCTCCGTCGAAAGTAATCATAACAGGTACTTTCGCCTGTTTTTGCGCCCGGTTTGTCAAGTCGACCTGGGTTTGCATCTTCCCACCGGAAAAAAGGAGTCCGCCTACCTTATAAGTATCGACAGCTTCGTGCAGCAGCTCCAGATTCCGTTTGGTATCTACCGGTGCAATGGTATAGATAAATAACTGCCCCACCTTCTCTTTAAAGGAGAGTTTGTTCATCACCGAGTCTACCCAATGACGGCAATCTTCATCCTGAAGAGCTTTATAAACTAACAGTGGTTCGGCAGTGGTGGTAACATTCTGAGCCGAGCTTGTGGCTTGTCCGACCGAGAATAGAATTAAAATCGCTAAAATTGAGGGAATTATCTTCATTTACGTTTCAAAGTCAAATTGAGACGACCTACACGCACACCACTTTTTCCTGAGTGCATGAGGGGCACCTCTTTTCCGTCCATATTCAAATAAGTTTTCGGACCTTTCATAAAGGTATGCGAATGTCCGCCCAAAATCACGTCGATATTGCGTGTTTTCGCAACCAGGCGTTCGTCCATCTGAATGCCCAGATGGGACAGGCATACAATCACGTCACACCCTTTCTTTTTCAGCAAGGCTGCTATCTCATTCGATACTTCGATAGGGTTTTCATAAACTACTCCTTCACATTTATTCGCCTGAATCAAACCTTCGGGCTTAGCTCCCAAGCCGAATACGCCAATCTTCAAGCCGTATCTTTCGAGGATTACATAAGGCTTTACGATGCCTTTCAAGGGGGTAGCATCGAGGTTGTAGTTGGCGCAAACTACCGGAAAGTTTGCCATTTTGAAAAGACGTGCCATATTATCCAGGCCGAAATCAAACTCATGGTTGCCGATAGTCATGGCATCGTACCCCATTTCGTTCATCAACTTGACTTCCACTTCTCCCTGAAACATATTATAATAAGGTGTGCCTTGGGAAATGTCTCCACAATCGAACAACAGGACATTCTTATGTTCCTTGCGGAACCGGTCAAGAAAAGTGGCCCGACGGACAAAGCCGCCTTCATCATAATTACGGTCGCCTTTCTGGTTGATAGGTTCAATACGACTATGTACGTCGCTGGTCTGTAAAAGTATAAGTTCCTTGGTATCCTGCGCAAATATGGAAAAAGCAAAGCTCAATGCAAGGCATAACAGGAATGATATCTGAATTCTTTTCATATTCAATATTTTTAGATTCTCCTTCTTATTTTATGGTAATGCGTCCGTCCAGTTTGGAAGTAATCATTTTGCCTTCGGCAGTCTGCTTCCGGACATAATCGAGAAATAGGCCGCGTAAAGTAGCGCCATCGGGACATTCGCGTTTTTCTGCTTGCAGGAAAGCGTCCATCCGTCCGTTGCCGTCTGCCAGATAGTCGATGGTAGCTACCGTATAGAGTTGGTTGTCTTCCACGGGTTTGCCGCCAATTGTAGCATTTAATAATTCTCCATTCTTCGTGATTTCCAGACGAATACCACTTACACCTTCTCCGCGCAGGGAAGCAATCGCTTTAAAAAGGCGTTTCATGTCCGAGCCTTTCATTGTCAGGATACAAAGGGAATTCTCAAAAGGAAGTATTTCAAAGATTTCACTTACTGTGATTTCACCTTTCGGCAGGATATTGCGTAATCCGCCCATATTCACCAGGCCCATATCGGCAGGTTTGCCCAACATCGGAGCGGCAGCTTGCTGCAAGACGCTTGCTACGAGATTGGAAAGCAGGCTTTCAGGCCCCCCTTTATCCATTTTCATTTCACTGGTACCGATGACTTCATACATCATCCCGTCAATCTTATCCTTATAGGGCTTTAATACTTCGGCAGCTTTTTTGTCCGGATTAGTATCCCAGGAAGAATCAACCTTAATCATACTACCTTCCACTTTTGCCACTTGATAGTGAGCCGCAACCTCCCGTGTCGAGCGACAGGACGTGAACAGGAAACCACCTGCCAACGCTGCCACTATCAGATACTTTACATAAGTCTGTTTCATGTTCGCTATTTTTATTATTTATCAAGAATCTCTTTTAAATGCTTTTGCAATATTTCCTTGGGGATTAACTGCCGCTTGTACTCTGCAATCATTGTGGGACTTAAGCTACGACTTAATGCATATTCAACAACTTGACTATCTGCACTTTTACACAATAATATTCCTATACTCGGATTCTCATTTTCTTTTTTTACATCCCGGTCTAACGCTTCAAGATAAAAATCCAATTGCCCCAGATATTCCGGTCTAAACTCATTCGTTTTAATCTCATATGTTGCATAGCCATTTATGTTGGCTTCCAACTCTAATCCTTTGTATATAAACAATCTCTTCATTTTCTACACAACATAAATTTAGCTACAAAAAAAGCTAAAAGTCTCCATTTGACCA
>OJJH01000485.1_pt1 | contig 11762 bp, 23 predicted proteins | sample 1596251 | NCBI WGS metagenome assembly OJJH01 (sample SAMEA4350153, study PRJEB24818) | metagenome | biome: human; feature: gut; material: faeces | place: Denmark | collected 2013-09
CACCATTAGCTGTCGGAGGTTGGTTGTAATGCTGTTCTACCTCTGCCGCAATACTAGCAACAGCGGCTACACCTGTGACAATTCCCGGTAATCCACCAGCCATCACACCTACAGCGATTGAACCACCAATTTTACCAACGGCGCCAGCAACGAATGTTCCACTGTTCTGTGCCCACCATGCCTTAAATGTGTCTGTTGAGAATGAACAAACTGGAAGTCCATTTAATACCAGCATTTCATTGTAGTTCATTGGGACGTTTTTGTAAGCATTAGGTACAAGAAGAAACTCAGGGGAGTTGTTCAAACCGCCTATAACTGAGAACTCACAATTACCAGTCACAGGGTTTTTACTAAAAAACTCGTATCTGTAAGTGGCTTCGCTTCGTGCATTGTTAGTGGCATAAATGAAGTTATAAGGATAGGTAAAGAGCTTTTTGTTTTTTGGAACATACCCATCAATATTTGATAATGAAGGCGTAAAATGCAATGCATTCAACTTTGCGCTATTGTCGTTTGTGACGAATGCACCTGGCATTACAAAGATTCCTATAATCCCTTCGCTTTTGTTATCTGCTGTTGCATCGTCGATAAAGTTACTTACTTCCAAAGGTGTGTCGAATATGTTATAAGTAAGACCCGAGTAAACGCCCATGTATTCTTTACCGCCTGTTGGATTTAACTGCTTATCAAATGTAGCGGCCACTACATATTTAGAATTTGCCGAGCCGAAGAACTCAGATTTCGTTGGAGCGTTATAAATATATTCTCCCAGCTCTAAATTCTCTGGAACAAGGTTATCACCAATTACATCTGTAACGGTGTGGTTTCTTTCAATAAAGCTCTGCTTGATTGTATACCCAAAATACCACGTCTGCATTTCGTCAATCTCGAATGTGATTTCTGCCGTTTCATTATTAAGATATTCTACATCAATGATAAAAGCGTAAAACCATTTTGCACCGAATGATGGGTTCTGCCACATGATATAGTTACAGTCAAAGAGTGTATCTGCTGTTGCTTCCACTCTAATTTTATTTTCTTTTCTGATGTACGTATAGTTTGCAAACTGAACCTTCATCTGTGTAAGAAAGTAACTGGACTGTGCCCCTTCATTTGCAAAGTACAGAGTATCTTTATACGTATTATCTAAAGGAATGTTTCTAAGTATTTTAACAATACTTGTAGGAGCTATATACATTTAATCCTCCTTTTAATAAATGTTTCACGTGAAACATTAAGTTAGTCTCACGTGAAACAATTTCAATGATTAGCCAACTGTGATAGTGGCCGTTCCAGTTTTTGTGCTATCAAATGTGCTGGTAGCTGTTACTGTAATAGTTCCTGTAGCCCCGGTAAGCAGTGTTACCTTACCTGACTGGTCAACTGCAGCGTTCTCACTAGACACTGTCCATACAACAGATTTAGGTGCAAAGTTAGTGGTTACTACAGTAGCATTGAACTGTACTGACTGCCCTACTGCCACGGTAGCAGTACCTGGCGTAACAGTTACAGAAGTAACACCCGGTGTTCCCGGAATAAACAGCGCATTATTAGCGAAAGGAGAAACAGAGAATGTCTTCCATACATGATACCAGTAGTTCCAGTACAGCCCCTCGCCGTTGTAAAGCTCTGTAAAGTTGAAGAAGTTATCAAAAATCATGAACCAGTCTTTGTCAACCAGAACACAAGGAATCTGGTCTAAAGCGGTAAGTTCTTCCTGAGTAGGCTCTTTGTACGTTGGGTCATCAGCAAACAGTTCACGAAGTCTCGGTAAATCCAGATTTCCGAAGCTGTCTACAAGAACCCGCTGTCCCATGAACTCCGCTTTATCCATATTGAATGCAGAAGCCAGAACCTCAACGTCCATAGCAGCATCAAACTTAGCATTCAGTAAAAGATACTGGTCACGCTTCATTGTGTGAGTATAAACCCCAGCAAGATTGTACTTGTTGCTCTGGAACTCATACTCATTGGAAACACCCTTAATCGCTGTAGTGATTGCTTTCATATTAGCTGTCTCAACAGTCGGAATCGGTGTAGGGTACATATGGCCATCCAGAATATGCCTTGCCAGCATGTATTTCATGGTAATAAACTCGTCATAGTTTGCGCCTGTGTACATTGCATCAACAATCTTAGCAATCAGGTCTGTAATACCCTGCCATGAAAGGAACGCCTGACGTAAGCTGTCGTTCTGTACAGTAGCTTTGTAGAACTTCTTGTAATTCAGGATATGGAATGCCGCTCTTACGTCGGGAATCTCACGTTTAAATACTTCGGATTCTGCAACTGTAGGGTCAAACTGGAATGGCTTTGCCATGTTTACGAAAATCTCTTCAATCGTTTCGCCAAAGTCAAGCATGCCTTTTTTGAACATTCTCCACGGATTATCATACATCTTGGATGTAATCATTACACGACCGATACGGTTAACCAGTGCAGATAAGAACTCGTTCTGTAATGCTGGATAATCCATAATAATGGCGCCAATCTCCCTGATGGAATCAGCATTCGGGGTGGCTTTCGGAACATAGTCCCGGTAGTTCTGAGTTGCATTTTCCCTGATAACGTTCAGCACATCTACGCTGGTATTCGTCAGGGTTTTAATTTTTGGAATAGTAGCCATATTAGCCCTCTCTTTCTTCAAACAAATCTTCAAAGGTACGCGGTTCTCCGTCGTCCTTCACGTTTTCTTCCTGCTCTTCCTTAATCTCTTCACCAGAAGTGAAGAAGCGTTCACGGTATTTCTGCCGCCACTGGGAGTCATTTTCTTCATACTTTGTCTTCCAGTCTTCGGTATCGCTTGAACGCCTGATTAATTCATCATAAGTATCGCTGGCGTCCTCGATAAAGCTTACCGCATCGTCACTTAAATCTTCACCAATTCTTTCCTTGATTCTTGCCATAAATTCATCTTTGTTTAAAAACGGCATCAAATAATCTCCTTTCTCTTCAAATAAAACCATATTGGTAATTTCCTTGACCACTCTCCACCATTCGAAGGGGGGTTAGGCGGTGGCACATAATCGTTGTTCCACCAGTCATACCAGTACCTGGCCATTTCCTGTCTGTCTGGTTGGTCAATCGTACCCGGTCTTTCGAAGTTCTTTAAAAAACAATCTGCTAGATATTCGGGTGTCTGTGTACTTACCTTGAACTCCGTGAATGTTTCTGGATACTGTGCTGTTGGTATCCACTGGCCGAATGGAATTGTTTCTGTATCAATCCATTCAAGTTGGCCATAACCGTCGTCATGCGCATAACCGTGGATGTCGGCCCAATTTGTCCAGTTGGTAGCTGGTGTCCATTGGACTAAACCATACCCGCCTGTCCCTACTGTCAAATTCTGCCATATTCCCGGGTTTACCGTGGATTCCTTCTGAATGTTCCCCATCATGCCGGAGATAGCTTCTTTCGTCCACCCTTTATTTAAAAGGTATGGATAGATAATCGATGCATTATTCTGCATCTCTCCTATTGTAAGGTATTTATTCCCTTTAATCCACTCATTATCAGCCCCGTTTTCCCAACGGTATAATTCAAACCAACCGTTCCCTGTTGAATCGTTTGCATTGATAGAAACTTGTTCATCCAGAGGTACTTTGCTGGTATGTGCGCCCATGCTTCTTGTTCGGTCAAATGCCATTTCGGTGTGGCCTGTTTTGATTAATATGTCTGCTGGTTTCCACTCTACAGTGGCAGGATATTTTGTGAAGCCCATTTTCTTAAGAACACTACCCATAGTTCCGGTGGTGAACGGCCATGTACCCCATTCACCCACCATGTCAAAACCCCCGGCGATTAATGCATACCAGACAAACGATGAGCAATCATAATATGTGATTCCGTTTACTGTGACCTGATTACGGAACTGCTGGGAATATCCCACGTTTGGCTTCGCACAGGTTTCAACAGCCCAATTGTACGCTATCTGTATGTTTGCTGGCATTTCATTTACCCCCGTATTTCGTTAGAATAGGAAGAAGTTCATTTACACATTTCTGCACCTGAGCATAGTTGTATCCAGCTTTTTCCAGCTTCACTTTCCGGTCTTCTCCGTTCCCGAACTGTCCAGCTATAACAAGTAATGCTACACTGACTGTCTCGGGCATATTAATTGCTGTGCATGTCATAACTATGTCTCCTTTACATCAAGTGCTGACAAAATCTTTGTCATTACGATAGTGTTATTATTTATGGCATCCTTTAAAGCTGAAATCTGTTCGTTGTATAACTGAGAGTCCGCATCTCTCTGAGCCATAAATTTATCGAACATATACTTCACAAAGTAAGCCATTAATAAACACAATACCACTGCGACTCCTAACGATTGTACCGCATTAATAATTGTATCTGGCAATGTACTAAACCCTCCCTTCTGTATTAATTATAACACTTTAGTTGACAAAAGTCAAGAACTATGTTATACTTATTATAGAACAGATGGAAAGGAGGAATTGTCTGAATTGTCTGAATTTTATGATGGAAACCGATTATTGTCGATGAGAGACTTAAACGGGAAGAAGCCAGAGATATTTATATGCACCTCAAACCGAAGTGCTGGTAAGACTACTTTTTTCAATAACTATGTAGTGAACCGGTTCAAAAAATATGGCGAAAAATTCATGCTGGTTTATCGGTACAATTATGAACTGGATGACGTGGCCGATAAATTCTTTAAGGACCTTGAAGCTATCTTCTACCCAGGTCAAAGTATGGAATCAAAGAGAAGGGCATCCGGTATCTTTCATGAACTTTTTTTGGATGAACAATCCTGCGGCTATGCAGTTTCACTTAACAGTGCTGACCAGCTTAAAAAATACTCCCATTTGTTCAGTGATACCCAACATATGATTTTGGATGAGTTTCAGAGCGAATCCAATCGATACTGTTCGGATGAAATTCGGAAGTTTATTTCTCTGCATACCAGTGTAGCTAGAGGTAACGGAGAAATGGCAAGATACCTACCTGTGTACATGATAGGAAACCCTGTTACTATCATTAATCCGTATTACATTGAACTGGGTATTTCAAACAGACTCAGAGAAGACACAAAATTTTTACGAGGTGATGGCTTTGTTTTGGAACAAGGATTTAATAAGACGGCATCTGAAGCACAAAAGGAAAGCGCATTTAACCGCGCATTCGCTAAAAACGATTATGTTGCCTATTCTTCAATGTCTGTTTATCTTAACGACAACAAGGCTTTTATTGAACGGCCTTTTGGTAGTGGCAGATACTTATGCACAATACGATACAACGGGGTTAATTACGGAATCCGTGAATATCTGGAGCAAGGTTTTATCTATATGGATGATAAGCCTGATAATACTTTCCGATTGAAAATAACGGTCACAACTGATGACCATGAGATAAACTATGTAATGCTTAAGAGGAACGATATGTTCTTGCAGACACTTAGAAGTTATTTCGAGAATGGGTGTTTTAGGTTTAAAGACCTACGTTGTAAAGAAGCGATACTTAAAGCGTTATCCTATTAAGGGTATCTCCATATGTCAATTCCAGTGAGGGTGTAGGGACTGTACAGGTGAAAGAAACTGCCCTACCAACTTTTCGTTTTTACAGGGCGCGCTGGGATATCATATGTAAAGATATAAAATGAGGGAGATTATTCTCCCTCTTATTTAAACCATTTTTATTGTTATTGTAAAAATCTATCAATAATTCTAAAATTTCAGATGAATATGTTGTATCAATCAAACCATATACCTTTACTTCTAATATAAATTTATTACCTTCTTTTCTAATGCCATATGGGTATTTAATCATAATTTTCTCCTTAAAAATTATAATTCACCTAATTCAAATAATTCATCCTCATTAATAAATTCAAATTGATTTACCGTTGCTTGGTCCTCATAGTAGCACATGCTTTCGGAATGTTCTACTAGAAATTCTGCTATTTTATCAGCATTCCTCATATCCCATGGGCCCAAAAAACTTTTTGCTATCATAATTTTTTTCACCACACCCGGTGCATCTTATATACAATCTATTATTTGCCATTATGATTCCTCCTAATAAAACTTCTGAAATCCTTTCCAACTTTATACCAGCAGTAACCCCACACAGGCATCAGCAAGAATACTATACCAGCCAAATACCAATGTATATCATTTTCAACCATCCATATTAAAATCTTTAATAATATCTCTTCCATAAATTGCCTCATATAAAGTCATGTTATAAAGTTTTATATAATTTCTAGCCTTTGTGTTCTCAATTTTTAATTCTTTTACTTGTTGTCTTAAATCAGCTATAGTAAAATTCATATTTAGTTCTCTGAAATAAACCGATGATAATTTATCGATATTACTTTCAAGTATTTTAATTTGCTTTCTTAAAGCTTCATTCGTACGCAAAGAATTTTCATACTTAACAGAAATATTATCGGTATTGTAGTACTGATAATTACTACAGGCTCTCACCTCATCTTGTATGTTGTGTTCACAAGTAATACACCGCCCTTCATTCTCTTTGGCCTTAATTTCCCCGTAACCTCTAAGCCAATTGTAAAATCTTTTAATTCTCTTCTGCATTTAACAAATTCCTCCTCTTCCTCACTAAGTTTCACATTCTCTGGTATGTCATCACTCATTGACCATTCAAACAGGTTTTTACACTTTTGTGGCATTCCAGCACACTTGATATCATAATAAGGTGTTTCCACTGGTTTCAGGTTCTCATGCGTAATATGTTCTACATATGTTTTCTGTCTTACAAACATTGCTTCATCCCATTGTGATTCAGGCTTCCAGCAACATAACTTAGATGAATCAAGTTTAACTCCTTTTACATCCAGTGGATTCATATTGCAATGAATCGAATCTGTATCTGAATAAATAAAATGTTCATAGTTTGCTTGCGCCGCCCTGATAGTAAAATTCCTTGCATAACTTGTAATTGCACTTCCGCATGGGATATATCCCGGCTCTTTTTCATGCTCGGCAACTGTATAAAACCCGAGGGAACCATCCTCCTTTACATATGCCACCTTAAAGCTACTGTCTGTACTACTGGCTAACTTTCCATATAGATTATTAAGAAACAGTTTTGCTGATTCTCTTTTTGCGCCTTTTGATGTCATTTTTATAGCCGCATACTTATCAATATATGGGTCAAACAACCCAATCTCTGAGAAGAACCAACATCCATCTATAACCTCAAAATCAACCAGCTCATAATGCTCTTTCAGCAGTTCATAGTCTGTCATGGTTAAAACCATTTCAACCCTTGTATCTTTTACTTCTCCCCCTCTCGTGTAATATGGTGAATACTCTCCTGTCTCCGGGTCTACCACATCGGATGTCTCAAGCATTTCAGTCCCTTTGTATAGTAGTGAATGCTTAATCTGCACAAAGGGTAATTTGTCTTTCTTTAGATAAAATCTTGTCTTAATCCTTACAAAGTAATACCGATTCCATGCTATCGCTTCTTCTGGTATATACCCTTTCCAGAAATGAGGTTTTCCAACTGGGTATCTATTACCCGACATACTGTGCATCATGCTGGGGTAAAGAGAATTTACATCCAATGTGCAACCATTGTTATATATCTTATTTTCTTTCCCTTTGAGCAGATAACACCATCCTCCACGGTATGAGCGCCTTATAAAATCACCTACTGATTTATCATCATATGGTATTTCATAAAGGTTAGGAAAGAAATTGATGTAGTCTTCTTTGTCAATTGTTTTCTTGAACTCAGCCAAACAACAAGAACCTATGGTAAGCTTGTTATGGCCTTCTTCAAACATAATCTCTAATGCTTCTTTTACTACTAAAACATCGTTTGCTATGTACTTCTTTTCTTCCTCTGTTATTTCACAACCAGCATATCGAAAACCCTCATATTCCATTTCAAGCTTCTTATGCTTCGTTCCAAAACTTTCTCCTATTCGTTTAACTGAGAAGGGGAGTAATTTCAATGAATCTCTTATCTCAATGAACACGTTATTTATCTTGATTATGATTGTGTACCATTGCCCCATGTCAGATATCGCATACTTGAAAGTATTGTTCTCCATATCTTTTTCGTTCTTCCACTTCACTATAGGGAAATCGCCATCTTTTAATACTTCGTAAGCTTGCTTAAGTCCTAAATCAACGGTTAGATATGATAACCAGAAATTACCGTCGAACTTTAGGTTATGAAAATAAGCAATGACGTTATGCTTCAAGGAAATGAAATATTGTAACTGTTCTCCTATAGAATGAAAGATGTAAACGTCTTCTGTATTTAATTCTACTGATGCAGAAGCCCACACTTCTGTGTAGGTCTGACCTTTGTATACTGTGGTTTCAAAGTCGCTTGCGAAGTATCGATACTTCTTAATTTTCATTAATCAGGAAATTCCCAATCTTCCTCAAATTCTAGGGTATCCATCAAGTCTTGCTTAAACCCTGACGTTGTATCAAGATAATCCATAAAATCTGCAATTGCTCCCATTAGTGATTCTGTATTGTATGCCACCTTATAATCGATTACTACTCCATTTGCCGCCGCTGTTTCTAACATGTTTGCTACATCTTCTTTGTCCTGTTGTGAAAGTAAACCGTCAAGCCATCTATTTAATATAGGTCCTGCTGATTCAGGAAATCTTCCTATTACATCAGAACGGAAGTTGTTGATAATGATATCTGCACCTGATGGGAAGGTTGTGTATTTTGGCGGTTCAGTATAAACCTGTGGTGATGCATATTCTTGCTTAAATGCCCTTCTTCTAGCCGCTTCTTTTGCTCTTTGACTTCTTGCTTTATCTCTAGCTACGATACCAGGCGTTATCTCACCTGTTTCAAAATCAAGCTTTTTTGACTTTTTGTATATTGATTCAGATGTTATCTTTTTAAGCCTGTTTATAGAAGCCTGTGTAATCTTCTTAGGCATTGATGGCAGTAAATCTTCTGGTAATACGTATCCTTGCTTCTTTAAACGGTTCATTGCGTTCTGGATACGACGGCGTTCTTTTCTGTATTGCTGTTGAATTGGTGTTAATTTTCGCTTCTTCATAATTTAACTATCTCCCTACTAAAATGTGTGTACCCTTTCTTTGTCAACCACACATAACGTATTGACGTGCCAAACTCCACATACCCTTTGTTAGCCCATTTATATAAAATATATGCCTGACGTTTAGTTGGTTGTAAAGTCTCAAATATTTTTCCTACACCTACTGTTAATATTTTATTAATCATTAACAACTCATCTTCTTTAAGCATATTTCACCTATATTTAAAATTCTTCCCTAGCCTTTTATTGACTAGGGAAGTTGCATCAATTAACGAGTATCGGTTCCTTTACTGTGCTAAATCACAGTTTACATATGGGCGTCCGGCTTTTGTAGTTCCAGAGATTTTCTTAATCGTAAAATCACTATTATCAAAAATTTCTGAGATGTCAATAAAATTGTCAACAAATGTTTTAGACTGCGTACTCCATACTACCTGTTCACCATTACTAACGCCAATCAGAGAGGTCATATAAGAAGTTTTACCATTCTGGTCTTCATCTTCATACTGTAAATACCCTTTTACCTCTAATATGCCCCCATCTTCAACATTTTTAACCGAAATAATAGATGGGGATTTAGTCATAAGGTACTTCTCTGTCGGTGTAAATTCTCTACTTTCAAATGTGATTTTCATGTTATTATCTCCTTTTTTATTTGATATGATTTTAGTTTTTTGTGCTTATGCTTCTTTTGCTTCTTTTTTCTCTCTTGCTGGAAGTACAGAGGAATTTGCAAGGAATGCCGATTCAGTGATACCTCTAAGCTCTTCAATCTCTGTCTTTGCCGTTACTGCAACTGCCTTATCTTTGTCTGTGTCATGAAGTTCTTTTACAGCTTTGAGTAATGCTTCATCTGTTTTGTAGAGTCCCGGCATTTCATACACTGTTGTGCTGGGCTCGGCTGTCTCAACGTTTAAGCTCAAAACCGTTGCCTGTGTGATTACGAATGTCCTTGTGATTAATTTTTCCTTCTTCATGTTTGTTTCTCCTTTTCTTTTATAAGGTATTTTTTTCTTAGGGCTTGCACTGTAGAGTTTTTATTTTTTATTTGCCCCATTCCCGGAGAGGGGAGTCGAACCCCTCACTCCTATACGTATCTGGCCTTACCTTTTGGCTATTCGGGATTAATTATTTTAATAAAGCTTCAATAAGCCTAACATAATGCTTTGCACTAATAAGATTATTGTTCCATAAACAATCGATATACCCCTTCATTGCTGTTTCTTTAATAGTCATATCATCTGTTATAGCATCTAAGTATTTAGCATAAGCTATGATTTGCTCTTTAGCGTTAAACATTTCTATTCCTCCTGCTGAACTTAATCCATTCTATTTTAATGAACTCTCTTTCTATCATCATTGATAATGATGCGTCTGAATATAGGGAAGGTGAGTCTGTGAATACCTCCATTACCATATCTGTTCCTACTAATGAAAAGATATAATAAGTTCCCTGTAGCATGTAATAACTTTCGCAAATGGTTGAACCGGATGCTTTAAACTGAGCATACATTTCTTTTAACACTTCTTCACCTCCTTTGTTTGTCATTTCCTTACTACTCTTATAGTATAACATCTAATTGTGAACAAAGTATGAACAAATTGTAAATATTTTCTATTTTTGGATAATTTCTTCAATTCTGTATATTACATCATCAAGAATAACAGCTATAGTAAACAACTCTGCTATTTCATCATCCAGTAAAGTATCTTCTCTTTTAGTTACCAAAAATGATACGAACTGAGCTGCATCTTTAATCTCTTCAAGGTGCTCTGATAATATAAAATGCTGTGATTTGTTCATTATTTGGTTTCCGCCTTAATTTTACCAATTGATATTTTCTGAGCTATAGTGAGATTATTCCTTATCTCTCGAATTAATGCTTCATCTGTTTTTACTTTAATGTAAGTCCATTCTTCTTTAAACTTTAACCCTAATTTGTACATTATGCTTTACCTCCTTCCAATATTTCATTTGTTTTCTTTAAGCATTCTACATACTCTTCATGTGTTAACAGTTGTAAATCTGACATGCAACTAAATTTTGCATTATACATCATTCGAATATTTGCTTTGTTTGTGGCTGAATCTGATTGATGAAGTTCTAATACTTTGTAGTACATGTTTACTAAAGTTTCTGCTTTCTGTGTCATTTTATTATTCCCTCCATTTCTTCTAACTCATCTAAAACATCTGATATTGCAGACCATCTTGCCTTAAGTCTTAAAACCCTTTTGTCATCCATTTCGTACTTTCCAGATGCTTTGCGTAATTTAACCCACGCTTCTTTTTCCATTCTCTGTACTAATTCTAACTGTTTACTTGCCATATTATTTATCCTCCTTAATTGTCATAAATGTTATGCATTCTTTCATAAAAATTGTTTCTTCTTTATCGAAATAAGTAATATAGGTGTCTCCATATATAATTTCTATTTTTTCTACACCATTTAATAAAGCTACATTCCCATTAATTAATTTAATTTCTACTGTCATATTAACTATCCTCCTTATTAATATTTTCTAATGTTTCAAGTACTGTCTGGTAAGCTACAAATTCTCCTAGAAAATTTGCTCTCAAAACTAAACTACAAGCTGTTTTCGTGGCTTTGTCATAGTTTTGTCTTGCATTTTCTGCTAATCTTTCAGCCACTAATCTTTCTTCCAATGTCATAACTGTTATCCTCTTTTTGATTACCTCTCTTAACTATATTCATTATAACATATATAGAT
>OJJH01000500.1_pt1 | contig 11323 bp, 15 predicted proteins | sample 1596251 | NCBI WGS metagenome assembly OJJH01 (sample SAMEA4350153, study PRJEB24818) | metagenome | biome: human; feature: gut; material: faeces | place: Denmark | collected 2013-09
GGTCTGCCCGTCACCCGATCCACCATCTTGATGCCGAAGGGCGAGAGCGAACTCTTGTAATTCGTTTCCCCGGTGAAGAAGCACAGGGCTTGCGGGATGAACGTGTAGAAACTTTCCTCGAAAGGAAAATCCCCCTCGTTCCCCGGTATGCCCGCCCAGAAAAGTGTCGGCACGTCCGTAGTGTTATGCCGTGGCTTGCACTCCATAAGGGCAAGCTGGCTGCCCACGTCATTCTTGATGTGTTTCAGTTCTTCCCGGTCGTCCGACCATGCCATCACGTTACAGTGGCAGCGTACCGAAACCAGCCCCTTGCTGTGCGCTTCATTCAGGTATTCCTCTATCCAAGCCTTGTTGATCTGGTTGGAACGGGAGTAACGGGATAACGACTGCATATTCCTTGCGGTCTGCTCAAACCGTTTCAGGTTCTCCGCATGGTCGTCAATAAAGATGTATTGGTTATACACGTGGTTACACGTCAGCAGCACGCCCACCGGGGCGGCGAATGACAAACGGCAATCGCTCCGGTCAGTAGATAACCGTTCATAGCGGCTGTCCGTACCCACGTTACCCGGCAGATCCTCTACGTCCGAAAGTGTATGCAGGCAAAGGAAGTCGTCGCCTATCCGCATCTCTTCGGGATTCAGCGAAATATCCTTTAGCACCGTTGGTTCGTTTTGCGAGAGGGCGAAATATTTCTCCACGATGCCCGCCGTCGTTTCCGTCCCGACAATCTCGTCCGTTGTCAGACGGCGGAGCGTGATAAACCCGCTGTCATTCATGATCCGCTCGAACTGCCCGACCGCTTCGAGGAACTTCGTTACCGTTTCCTTGTCCTCAATCTCCTTCGGGATAATCTTGCCCTTGCACAGCGTACTGAACGTACTCTCCTGACGGCTGCGCATCTTCGTGGTCTTGGTAAGGAACAGGTAGCAGAAGTGATTCAGAAACGGGCGTTCATTAAAGTGCCGTTCAAAACTCCGGCTTAGAAAACTAAGCTCGTCCTTGTCGATCTCCGGCTGGTACTTCTCTTCGATGAAGAAGTCCTGTTTATGCACGATGGAGAAGTCCGGCAATACCTTCACCGCCTTGTGCCATGCCGAATGTATCGCCTCGTACTCGTTACTGGTAACGGTGAACAGTTCCGGCAGTTCCACTTTGAAGGCTACCGTCACGTCCGCATCTTTTGACACGATGCAGCCGTTTTCTACTGCCAATAGCGGAAATTTGCTTTCCAGCGTTGCCGCTTTCATTACATTTCTCATTCTTTCTTGTTTTTGGTAAATAATCGGGGAATTTTCAGGCGGTTCAATACATACCTCGGATGCCGTTTCCGGGCGGCAGCTTTCATCAGCCCGTGCGTGCCGTATTTGGCATTGAGCCGGAACGTCAGCCATACCAGCAGCGTAGCCGCAGTCACGCCGAAGCCGATGCACACCCACTGGTTCACGCCCGCCATGTACAGGATAACGAACACCACGAACACGGCAAGCAACCCGGCGGCGAACACGAAAAGATACTGGCTTTCCAAGCCCTTAAACTCTACATTCCTGCCAATCCCCTTGTTAATTTCAAAGTTCATAATCCGCTTGTTTACAGGAAGAAAGAGCGCAGGATAGTAGCAGCAACAATCAAAAAGATACAAGCTCCGAACCAGCTCGCCGCTGTCTTGCTCGTATCGGGATCACCGCTGCTGAACTTCCCGATCGAGTAGGCAAAGGGAATCTCACCCTAAGCCTCTCACAGAACCGTACTTGAAAGTCTCCTCTCATACGGCTCTTCTTATTCAGCCAACTACACACGTGTACGATTTCTCGGACTGGCAGTGGGTTTAACTCCCCAAGACCAATGCGCAAACAAATCAGGATTCTTCAATGCGATGTCTCCTAATCTATGTATTGCCTGAGTCTTGAACTTTCTAAACCCTTTGAACTTATCTCGAATCCAACGAGATAGCTTCAGATTGATGCGCTGAAGAACGTTCTTCAATACTTTGACATTATATTTGCCATAGTAGTTAATCCACCCTTGAATGATAGGGTTAATCTGTTTCGCAATATCTTCTAACTTCATTTGTACCCAGTAGTTTTGATTCCAGTCACGGATGGTTTCCCATATTTTCGTCCTTGCTTTCTTGCTGATTGCAGGGGAAAAGTTTAGAAATACCTCGCCGTGGGTATCGATTGAACGTCTTGGTCTAAATGTGTAACCAAGAAAGTCAAACTGAATACAATCGTATGCGATATCACGATGATTCTTCTTGCAATAAACAATCTTCGTCTTTTCCTCATTGAGTTCCAACTTGCACTCTACAAACCGTTTCTTTATGGCTCGGTGTATAAACTCCGCCTGTTTCAGACTTACACAGTGGCATATTGTATCATCTGCATATCTTTCAAATGATATATTGGAATGATTTCTTCTCATCCATTCATCAAATGTGTAATGCAGGAACAAATTTGCGAGAATCGGACCAATTACCGAGCCTTGCGGCACGCCCTTAGTCCTTTCCACCTGTGTTCCGTCTTTCAACTGATAAGGCACGGATAACCAACGTTTGATATACATCATCGCCCATTTGCATTTTACATGCCGTTCAAGAGCTTTGATTAAGAGTTCATGGTCTATGTTATCGAAGAAACCCTTGATATCAAGGTCTAATACCCAATGAAACGTGTAGGAGCGTTCTTTCGCTTTCTCCACTGCATCAAGGGCAGATTTCTTTGGTCGATACGCATAGGAATCCTCATGAAAATGCGGCTCTATATCAGGTTCTATGGTCATAACCACTACCATCTGCGCCACACGGTCTCCTACCGTTGGTATGCCAAGAGGGCGCTTTCCCCCATTTGATTTGGGGATTTCCACCAGTTTCACAGCGGGAGGAAGATAACTTCCCGAACACATCCGATTCCATATCTTATACAGATTACCTTTGAGATTGCCCTCAAAGTCTGCTATGGTAACATCATCTATGCCCGATGTTCCTCTGTTGGCTTTCACTCTCTTGTATGCTTCCATGACAAGTTGTTTGGAAATTTCAAATGACTTTGCGTCTTTCATTAAATCCTCCTAATTTTGTTAGTTGTTCAATTTAATTCGCTGAATAAGCTGACCCCTTCGCTCCACTCCCGTTACAGGAGCTTCATCACTACTACGAGTCAGTCTGTCCCTATACAGAGCATCGGTACTCTCATTCTTACAGGATCTCTGCTTGAATTTCTCCCTTAGCATCTCTGCACAGGTTCCCATGTTCCTCATAAGAGCCTCTATGTAAATCGTGCCGCCTCTATACCGGATGCCGCCAAAGCAGTAAGCAGGTTTCCCTTTGGCTTATCCCGAACCAAGTCTAGGAGTTCGGTTTTGACATCATCTTGCGTATTTCGGTACCTCATCAAACGGTTCATTTTCATTCACCTTTTACATAGTCACCTGCCTGTCTCTTGACAGACTTTTCGGACATCGCTCACGACCATAGCTCTTTACTACAGCCGCATGCCGTGGTTTGAAACCTCCTCCTGTAAGGCGGTTCCGAGGGGCCCACCCTCATCTCTCATGAAGCATCGAACTACCGTTTTTCAGGCGATAGTTCGTTCATGGCACACTACACCTTCACGCCCCATTTCCCCACGTACCCGAACATCGGTTCTAAGGTTGTGGACGGGAAACCGAACGCTTTCCCGTCTTTCGTTTCGCTCCGGTACTCCTTCAACGACTGCACCCCGTATCGGTTCAGCACCGCTTCCGTTATCCCGTACCCAGCCCAATACTCCAGTTCTTTTTCCGTGAACGGCTGCTGCACCGTTCGGTACGGGCGTGGCTTGTGTTCCGGCTCTGCCGCCCGTTCTTCCGTCCCGGTCGGTTCTGCCGTTCCGTCACCGTTCATTCCGTTTCTTTCCGCCACGGGAACAACCCGCATGGCAGCCTGCCGTTCCCGTACCGTTTCCGGCGGCACATCCTCGCTGATACCCAGACACAGCTCACGGTCTATCGTTTCCAGTATCTCCACGAAGTCGGCGGCGTTCTTGCAGTCCAGCCCCTTGATTTTCGCCACGATAAAGAAACAGTCGCCCGAAAAGTCCCCGTTCCCGAAGTCCTTCATCCTGTACGTCCCGCTACGGCGGTCATAATACACGTTGCACGAAGCCTTGCTGTCCTCGTACAGCGGGTTCAGGAAATTCCTGCCTACCCGCCACTTCACGGGCAGGTAGTGGCGGAACACGTCCAGCCCGTTACTCGTCCTTGCCAGTATTTCCTCTTTTCTTACCATACAGCTTGTATTTACGTTCATGCAAAGGGTGTTGTTCAATCATCCGGTCGATCTGCTTGTCGGGTGTTTCCCGCATCCACCGTTCCCGGAACTGTTCCACGTCCGTGCGGCGGTAGCGGATTTTCTTCCCGCAGATGGAGAAGGCGATAATCCGGTTCGTGCGGTAACGTTGCAAGGTGCGGGGACTGATTTCGAGATATTCGCACACCTCGCTGCCCGTCATCCACTTGCCCGTCGTCCGGCTGTTCTTCTCTTCCTGTCCCTGCTGCCCGTCCAGTTCCCTTTGCCGGGACTCTTCCACGTATGCCGCTATCCCGTCTATCTTCTCCACGAGGGCGGCAAACGCTTTGCTTTCGATTGTTATTACTTCCATAATCTGTTGAATTTTAGATTTATGGTCGCAAATGTCCGCCTATTCGATTATTTTTCTTTTCACGTCCGTACCACCTTGCCAAAGATTTTTTCCGGCACGAAAAAAACCGCCGGAGAGCCTTTTTTCGGTTCTTCCGGCGGCTACAAGCCGCTTTTCACTGGTTAGGGTATGATAAAGGGAGAATTTGGCAGCTTGCTACGAACTTGGTAATGCCATAACTGGTTTCTAATAAGTTAGCTGTCCGTTTCGTCCATCCGTTTCAGTAGTTTCACGATCATTTGGTCGAGATACACCGTCCGGCTGTTCTTCCGGTTACGCATGGCGATAAACGTGTGGTACACGTCGCCCAGATCAATGTGGAATGTCCGTTCAAATGCCGTCACAATGTCGATAATGTCCGCTTTCCCGTTATCCACGCTTCCCGCCGCATAGATACCGTATATCAGTTCCACCGCCGCCGCTTTCTTGTCCGTCCAGTACAGTTTCTTTCCCGATAGCGGCTCACCGTCCGCAGGCTCACGCATCCGCCTTGTCAGGAAGGCTAACAGCAGTTCCACCGCAATCAGCCGGGCGACCAGTCTGTCATATCCGGTGGATAGCTCCGCTTCCGGCTCGAAGATGAACGTGTCCGTTTCCGGGCTTATCTCCGTCTGTCCCCGTTTGAAGTAGAAACTATCCCGGTACGTAGCCCCACTACGGTAATACTGGAAAAAGGAAAGGCTGCGTTCAAAGACCGTTTTCAGTTTCTCGATCTCACACTGGTAATAACCTACGGCAAGTTCATAGCTTGGCGGTCGGTTGCTCTCAATCTGGTATAGCTTGTAGAAGTACAGCAGCCGTCCGAGTATCAGCGGCTTCTGGTACTTAAAAAATCGGATTTCCTCTGTGTCGTCCTTAAATTCACGGGACAACGCAAAGTTTTTCAGTTCAATCATTCTGTCTTTAAGGTAATTCATCATTTCACGGCAGCCCGGAATAATGTTTTCCCCTTCCAGATTGACCGTCCCCGTATAGCGGTCAATCTCCTGTAACAACGAATCAAAAAATCTATCCATGCAATCTTTTTTAGGTTTCTAAAAACGGCTGCAAAGTTACAGGTATTTTATGGCTTAGTTGTACTGATAATTAACCGTAATTATCTGATAACTAATATTGTTTGGCGGATTTATTTTCATCCTTGAACCCTTCTCTTATCTGGGTGGGCGTAGCTTTGAGGTTACGCCTGCAAAAATCCCAAAAATAGTTATTCGACTCGAATCCGCACTCACCTGCAATCTCCTTCATGGAAAGGTCGGTACAGGTGAGCAGAGTTACCACCCTTTTTACCTTTTGATCCACTATCCACTTGCGGGGAGCAGCCCCGAACTCCTCTTTGAAACGGCGCTCAAAGGTATTCACCGCACATCCGCATTTCTCCGCCAGTTCCCTGACGGTCTTTGAGGTGGGAAAGGCGACCATCACCTTGTCACGAAAAGAATATTCTTTCAGGTGTGGCAGGTACTTTTCCGCAACATGCAGATCCGCTTCACTGAACATGGGTGCTTCACCTCTCCGGTATTCTTTGATTCTGCCCCGGCGACAGCACAGGAGGTAGCCCGTAAGTTCATTGTACAATCCGTTCAGGTGCGCATAGTCCTCGTTCCTGTTGATTACAGCCTGCATCCGGCATAAGAATAATATCCCGTCACGGTCTTTCTTCCTGATATATGCTTTCATTATATCCAATAAATATCCCAGAGAATCGTTGTCGTTATGATAAGCAGCCAATATCAGGTAAGCCGCTTCTTCCGGTGTTTTTAACGAAGGGCAAGGGCAATATTCCTTCAACAGTTTCACCAGGCAGGGCATATTATCCTCGTCCCAAGACAATTTTTCCAGTGCCGTCCACGTAGCCGGATTCTTTATATCCGTCTGCCGCACGGTGACCTGTACCGTTTTCATCCACTCGTGCAACTCTGTTTGTCGGGCTTCATCCATTAAAATCTGATTCAAAGTTTTTTTCATATATTCTGTTTTAAATGGAAAAAGTAATGTCTGGCAGCTAATCGCCATTTAGGGCGATTAGCTGCGTGTTACCAATTATTCATGCACAAACATATTTATATCATCAATGGCATCTTCAATTCTGTTACTGATGTAAGGATTATCTTTTTGTTGATTAAACAACTCAAAGATTCTCTCTTTTTCTATTTTTCCATGTATTCGAGCCAAATGTCCGATACACGTAACTGCTAATCCACATATATTCTTTTCTCTATTGCTGTTGATAATATCAATACAAACATCTTGAATCCACTTCCATTCATTGCAATCAAAGGTTATCTTTAATAAAAGTTTGCAACAAAAATCAATATCTTCATCACACAGCAATATTTCTCGAATACTATTGTATATGTCTTGTGTCATTTTATTCATTTATTGGTAATATGGACTTTATTTCATTCTGTTCTGCTGGTCTTCCCTGATTTTTTCCAGCCGTTCCATGTACTGGTTCCGATCAACCCTTTTTTTCTCACCCATGTAAAACGCATCAGACACATACACCATCAGCCAGACACTTGCAATGACGTAAGCGATACAGGCGCATTGTCCCGCTATTCTCCGCATCCTGCCCATAGCCTTGTATTTCTGTTCAAGGACTGCCAGCTTCGCGGATCGCAGATAACGCGCATAGTTGAACCAGAGCAGTGGAGATACCAGCAAAAAAGTAATTATCAGGGATAACGGATCATAACGGCTTTTCAGCGGCAGCATTTCCATCAAATCGGTTTTCAGTACATAATAGCTGAATAGATGTTCCACAACCAGCACGTTGCACCACAAAGGTATTGACGACCACATGACCGCTACCCATGTAACCATCTTGTCCTTCACCAGATAACGGTTCCGGCTGCACATTTTATACGTCCAATAAGCTGATTCCCTAAAAATAAAACATGTCATATTGCATTTAATTTATCTCTGTTCTGCTTTATGCTGTTTGCTATTACTATCAATGCCGCATATCCGCCTGTTTACTGTTATCAAATATATACGAAAGGTGCGGAAAACCAGTTCCCATCTTGTTTATTAACGTCAGTTTAACACGTTAAGGGTAAAAACAAGCTCCGTCCATTATCTTTTCCCGATTCAAATTTGCCCTTTCCCTGTCATATCCGTAACTTTGTAAATCAAAGAATCCGATATGAATCAGGAATTATTAAAGCGCACGCTAAAGAACCGCCGCATAGAACTGACGGATCAGGAGAAAAAGGACTACTATCCTAAAGAACCTCTTTTTATGCTTCTGTTTACTTCTGCCGCCTTACTGTTTTGTCTTGTGATGGCAAAGATTAAGGGTGAACTGATAGAACCGGAATTTGTATGGACTGTCGTATTGTTTCCGGTTGTTTCCGCTGCGGTGGGTTACATTACCTATCTGAACAAGAAGAACACGCTCAAACTGCATTACATCAGTACGGCACTCACCCCCCAAGAGCAGCAAAAAGTCCTGATACGGCTGGCTAAGGAAAATCAGTGGGAAATAATACTGTGCAACAAACAGCAATTCGTTGCCGATGACATTTGTATGCGCTGGCGTGTACGTGTAACCGTCATTTACGGGAATCCGTATATGGCTTACAATAGCCGATGTAATCCCACTCTCCGTTGGCACGCTTCCGGTGGCAGGAATTGGGATAACCGGGAAGCGATCCGCCGGGCTATCGAGAAAGAATGGGCGATTAAAAATAAGAATTAAAAGAGAACGATATAAATGATAACTCCCTATTTGGTTAGAATATCCGGTTTTCGCTTTTTCGGCAGGGGATTGCACGACATTCCCGGAGACGAAGTGGCTGTTATGGTATTTTTCATGTTATTTCTGTTTGTCCCGTGCCTATGGCTTGTCAGGTATTTAAAAGATGACAGGATGGATTCAGACAGGCAGGACAAGCTGCTGGAGATACATATTGTCCTGACAATCGTCCTGACTGTTGCGGGGGGTGTCTTTGCCCGGATGTCCGCACTTGTCAATAGGTGGATAGACGAACAACCGTTCATTGTCGCAGCTTACATAGCGTTGGCACTCAGCGTTTTTGGTGTCGCTATCGGCAAAGCTATTGATTTTTGGGTATATTATTTGAAGAAAAGAATATCCTAAGGCAGTATGATAGAGTACATGAATATTCCGGCTTTGGTCTGTGTCTCCCTGTTGGGTGCGGGAGCCCTTGCCATGATAGTAGGCTCGCTATTGAAAATGCAATGGGCTACGGAGGGGAAAAAGACTTCGCTATTCACTTATCTTTTATGCCTGATTGCAATGGCAGGTTCCGGCTGGACATGGTATGATAGCATACACAAAGCCCGTGCGTTGGCAGAAGGCAACCGATACACTTTAGCCACTTATGAAAAAGTGTCGGGTGTTATTAAAGGGGGACACAAGGTACGCCAGTTTGGTTTTTATGTGGATGGGGTGAAATATAATACTACGACGACATACCCCAAATTCTTGGGTGTCAGCAATCCTCTGCGCATTATAGTGAGGTATGCCGTCAGCAACCCTGAATACAATAAGGCTTTCGGGGACGAGTTTGTCCCCACATGGGTACTGTCCCCACCGGAAAGAGGTTGGAAACAATACCCGCCTGCTGTTCATTGGGAAGGTGCTGTGCTGGATTCTGTTTATATGCAATCATTACAGGGTAATAATTAATCCGATGACGGTAAGTGCCGTATATACGCAGTTGATATAAAATGCAGCCATCAACAGCCGGGGGATATATTCCGACTTTCTGAATAAAGAGGCAGGCTGGATGATTAGCAAAGTAAGAAAAAGAACAATGCTAAAACCGACCTGACTCATCAGCAACCATTGCGGATATTCCGTAATGACAGCCGCAGACCATGCTTGGAGCAAAGGAGTTATATTTTGCAGAAATACGTGAGCCGCAAAATATCCCAAAGAAGAAACGGCTTCTTTCCTCTGCCGTAGAAGCGTATTGATAGCATAAACGCCTATTCCGACTTGTCCCAGCAGTATGGATAACTGGAAAAAGTCGAAAATCCAATAGATGGGATTGCTGGTAGTGCCATCGTTGGCAAAATAATCATAGAAACAGAGTGAGGACACGCAACTAGTTGCTACCAACCCCGCACAGATAAATGAAATGATTCTTTTATTCATCCAGAAAATCATCATTACTTAAATAATACTCAATAGCCTTTATACAATCTTTGTATAATGTTTTGGGATTCAATTTATATTGAAAGCTCAATATATCCTTAAATGTTTCAACATCGACCAACGAACTCATACCCAAATCGTATGCTTGTTTGGGGACTTCACCATCTTCTGTTTCCACATATTCATCCTCTTCTTCGGATTCAATGACTAAATATTTGCCATTCTCCAAGTTCTCTGTTTCAATAACACTTTTTGAGCAATAGATATAAGCGTCACATGGTAATGCTTTATAAGCATTGATTAAATCTCCGATAGTTCCAAATTCTTTCATATATACTAATATTAATACATTATTTTTTTTCTTTCAGATGCTTTTCCAATGCAATATACACTTCTTTCCGATAACTGACAAAAATAGTTTTATCTGTTTGGGACGAATCTTTCTTTTTCCCGTCATAATGCGGAATATTGGATAAAAACAGGCTATACGAGAAAATCATGTTCTGCTCTAATTTACGGGAAGGCTTGCATGACTTGGCAGGTATGTAAGAATAAATACCCTCTTTACAACGGTAGGGCTTATACATTTGCACAACTCCCCACGAGTTTATCTCATCCACCCGGATGCTTCTTTTCCCGAACAGGCTTCGTGCTTCTATTCTATCCTCACAAAGCAAAATCTTACTGGGTAGTGCCCAACAGATTAACAGAATAGACAAAGATATGGGCAACAGGAAAATAAGGAGGACTTTATTCTCACTTAAATTGGCTACACATAAAAAGTAGATCATAAATGCACTGAATATACTGCATATGACAACTCCTGCCCAAACAAACTTATTTGTAGGGTAAATCCAGAATGTCTTTTTCCCAGAATCCTTATCTCTCATTTTATCATTATTCTTTTATTTCTAAACAATATGTATGACACCAATAAACAAAGTAAAAATGGTATTGTAGTATCATACAAGCACATTGCACCAGAAAATAAAATCATCAAAATAGGAATAAGAAAAAATGATAGGGAACTATACAGTATGCTATTTCTAACTCTTGCAAAGCAGTTCAAGAACAAAGTGATTGCTCCGGTAGATAATGCCAAAATTCCCAAAATTGACCAAGCCAATGTCATACCTCTATAAGAAGTATCCATATCTGGTACAGGTTTTATATTTTGAGTCCTTAGCCAAAGAATACCCGTAGTACACAATAGGCTAATACATAATATTCCAAACCATATTTTCAATAATAGTTTGATTATATAGTATTTCTGTTTCATTTTCCGTTTATTTATCAAGTTAATGTCCGGTGGCAGCATTTTAATTCAAGCTATCTTTCATCATTATTCGTAGTTGTTTTTGTGTAGGTAATGTTTTCCACCCTTTATCTGGCGCTTTTAGAGTAAACCAAGATGGTACGCTGTCTAATATAAGATGTCGGTCGGGGGCTTTGGCTAAGAATGTTACAAAGTAACGGGTTCCGATTGGAGTGTTTTTACTCTCGGCAAATGATATAAAAA
>OJJH01000514.1_pt1 | contig 11054 bp, 7 predicted proteins | sample 1596251 | NCBI WGS metagenome assembly OJJH01 (sample SAMEA4350153, study PRJEB24818) | metagenome | biome: human; feature: gut; material: faeces | place: Denmark | collected 2013-09
GTAAGCGTTTCCCGCGTCTTTCACCGCTCCGGGCTTACGTGAAAGCCTGGAACACGAAAGTGATTCCTATTTTCCTGACAGTGGCTTCCACTATCCTGGGCTTTATCCCTTTCATGGTGGGAGCGGAGAAAGAAGGTTTCTGGTTCCCGTTGGCGGCAGGCACTATCGGGGGATTGATAATGTCTGTAATCGGGGTGTTTATTTTCCTGCCGGTGCTGACGTTGAAGAAGAGTTGAAAAATGTAGTTATATCTGTCATTCAGAGCGTCACGAAGAGATTGTTCTCTCTTTATAATCAGAAGAGGAGCTTCTTCGACAGGCTCAGAATGACAGCTACAGTTTTTATATCTCCGGATTTCTCCCGGTATATTTAATCAACTCGCGTATCTTATCATTGAGTGCTTGCGCTTTCATCAACTGTTCCAGTGTGATATGCATCCGATACCGCCAATAATTTCTTGGATTGGACGGAACGTTGATTCGTTCTTCCTGCACGTTTGGATTTCTCAGTTTCTTGTCTATGGATAACCAGTCCTGGAAAGACAGGATACAGAGAATCGAGTTGCTGTTAAGATGATTGCGTACAATCTCTTCACACAACTCTGGAGTCGCAACAACGGGCGCAGTACCGTAATGTCCCAATATCGTATTATAATAACGTTGCGTTTGCTGATAATCCTCTTCCCACCAACCGCGTAGCGTTGACATATCATGCGTGGAGATAGTACAGACAGACCGGTACGGATATTCATCCAAATGTCCGAACTCATGCATCGGATTCTTTGGCATCCGCTGAATCTCCAGGCTGAGAATACGTAACTCGTTCATCACTGACGCTACACAAGCAGGAATCATTCCCAAGTCCTCTCCACATACCAGCATACGGGTGGATTGGGTTAATTGTGGCAACTTCTTCATCGCCTGCTGATACCAGAATTCGTTGTGGCGATGATAGTAATACTGGTCATAGAGCTTGTTGAAAGCATTTTTATCCTCTTCACTCAATGTCCGGAAGATAAAATCACGTTGCACGCCAATGCGGGGATGGTATTTGCCTTCCTCTTTCTTGTCCGGCATAAACAAGACATTGCTGATTAAAGAATATAATCCATCCCGGATCCAGATACTGTCTTCATCGTTTTTACCGGCGAAGAACTGTTTCACTTCCTGTTGCGTTTCAAATCCCGGCTTCATGCGATAAACCCCAGGCTCATCTGTCAATTGGAGAAAGTCTTGTTTCACAAGATGGGTATACGGGCCGAACAATTGTCCGAGGAATGATTCATGAATAAATGGGCTCAGATACTCTTCCCGGAAGGTAAATCCGTAACTTTCTATCTCTTCCCGGCTCATAGGCAAGGAAGGAACAAACTGCCCTAACAATCCGTGTACGGCATGCATCGGAATTTCCCATATACGGAAGAATCCGAGAATGTGGTCGATCCGGTAAGCGTCAAAGTATTCCGCCATTTTCTGGAAACGCTTCATCCACCAGCGGTATCCGTCTTTTTCCATCACGTCCCAGTTGTATGTGGGGAATCCCCAGTTCTGTCCGTTGACGGAGAAGTCATCGGGCGGAGCACCGGCCTGTCCGTCCAGATTAAAGTAGTGAGGTTCGGTCCAGGCTTCCACACTGTTACGGCTGATACCGATAGGGATATCCCCTTTCAATACAACGCCGTTCTCGCGGGCATATTTTGTTGCCGCCAGTAATTGCAGATGCAAATGATACTGGATGAAATAATATAATGAGATATGTGGATAATCTGCCGTCTCCGGCTGGCACATTTTTTCTATTTCCTGTGCATTATAAACGGAATATTTCGGCCATTCACGGAAATTAGGCGTCCGGTAAGCGTCACGCAGATAGCTGAAGACAGCATAAGGTTGCAACCATTCCTTGTTGGCCTTAAAGAATTCCTTAAACCCTTTGGAGGCTAGCACCTTTTCGCCTTCTTGCCGGAATATTAAACGGAAGAATTCCCATTTGGTCTGATTGACAGCTTCATAATCAATGGCGGGCAGACTATTTAGTTCCTTTTGTTTCTTGTTGAATTTGGATGCAGCTTCTTTATCCTTCAATCTCCCCATTTGCTTCACATCCGCATACATCGGATGGAAAGCATAGATGGAAATACTATTGTAAGGATAAGAATCTGTCCATGAATGCGTCATGGTCGTGTCGTTGATTGGTAAAATCTGAATAACCTTCTGATGCGTACATACAGCCCAGTCAATCATCCGTTTCAAATCGCCGAAATCACCGACTCCGAAGCTCGTCTCTGATTTCAGCGAGAATATAGGGATAGCAATACCGGCGCCTTTCCATGCCGGAATATCAAAGTAGGCATATCGGTCGGAAATCACGAGCGTTTCGTTAGTCTTTATTTCCGGGTCTGCCAAATAACGGTTAGGGTTTTTCTCCCAGCAATCCACTTTCTTCTTCTGTTTGTTGTAGAGGACAAATTTATATTCCAGCGGATATTTGAGTTTGCTTGCATCCAGTTCCACCTGCCATTCCGGAAAGTTGGCATCGCTCATCAGGACAACATTCTCCGGATTCCAGTTGCCCAGTACCTTCTGATTTCCACAAATTCCCAGACAATAGTCTTTATTGATACGCGGAGCGTAAGCCTTGATTATCACCCCTTTCTTATGCCCTTGCGGTATGTTTTCTCTTTCGGGATGTGACAATAATGCTTCCGTAAAAGCAGAACTATAAAAATATAGCTGCTCCGGAATGTTTTTCCAGCAGTCGTTGATTCTATATTTCTTTCTGGGGACACCGGATAAGAAAAGGCATCGCGGGAAGTTGTCCCATTCTTTGCGGATGATGACTCCGTTTTGTTCTATCTGGTAGTTATAATGGATAGTCAACCCTTCCGGGGGAACCTCGAGCTCCAGTTCTGCCGTCCAGAATATGCCATCTGTTGTGTGCATGGGGACAGACTCCGCAGACAAGCCGGCAAGCCTGACTTCTTCTCCCCAGTTGGTGCGATATTCGATGTTAAATGATAAAATCATATATATTAGATTTTGATTGAATATTTAAGACACTGCAAGTATAAGACATTTTTTTGAATAAAAAATAAAAGGAGCCCGTGAGGACTCCTTTTAACCTTTTGTTTATATATTAATTAACATACGTAAGATGTTTATCCACATCGGGAGGCACCACAGCTAGTACAAATCAGACAGCCTTCCTGATAAATCAATGTCTCATCACCACAGTTCGGACATTTCTTTCCTTTGGCTTCGGTTCCATCCTGAATATACTTCTTCAAAGCACGTTCCACACCATTTTTCCAGGTGTTGATACTTTCGCTGTTCAATTGCAGAGAGCCTACCAGTTTGATAACCTGCTCAATCGGCATCCGGTAGCGGAGTACTCCCGAAATCAATTTTGCGTAGTTCCAATATTCCTTGTTAAACTTCTCTGACAATCCTTCAATGGTCGTCTTATATCCACGTTTGTTCTCGAATTGGAAGTCGTAACGTTTCGTGCCGTCCTCATCGATGTTCTTGATGATACGTCCGCAAGTTACACTCTTAGGCAACAGGATACCTTCGTCATCATCCTGCAAACCGGTGAAGATTTCATAAGGATGTCCGTCAAGCAAGCCGACGAAAGCCACCCATTTCTCTTTGTTATTCTGGAAACGTACTACATCGGCTTCCAGAATTCTCGGACGCACTTCTACAACCGTAGGTGGTTTGCAAGGGGGTAACTCTGTTTTCTTTTCCGACTTGGTGGAAATCAGTACACCGGAACGTGAACCGTCACGATATACCGTACAGCCTTTACAGCCGGATTTCCATGCTTCCACATACAGACGGTTCACCAAATCCTCATCCACATCGTTTGGCAGATTGATTGTCACGCTGATGGAGTGGTCTACCCATTTCTGGATTCTTCCCTGCATCTTCACTTTCATCAACCAGTCAACGTCGTTGGAAGTCGCTTTATAATAAGGAGACTTGGCAACCAGTTCGTCAATCTCTTCCTGTGTATAACGTTTGGCAGGATCGTAGCCGTTCGCTTCCATCCACGTAACGAACTTGTGGTGGAATACGATATATTCCTCAAATGCGTCTCCTGTTTCGTCAACGAAGTCTACATGTACGTTCGTATCGTTCGGATTCACCTTTCTTCTGCGCTTGTAAACAGGCAGGAACACAGGCTCGATGCCCGAAGTGGTCTGAGTCATCAAACTGGTTGTTCCTGTAGGAGCGATAGTCAGGCAGGCGATGTTACGGCGTCCATACTTCTTCATGTCTTCGTACAGTGCCGGGTCGGCTTCCGCCAAACGTTGGATGAACGGGTTGTTTTGTTCGCGTTTGCTGTCATATATTTCAAAAGCACCGCGTTCTTTCGCCATCTCTACAGAAGAACGGTAAGCGCCGAGGGCTACTGTCTTGTGTACCTTTTCAGAAAATTCCGTAGCTTCCTCCGTTCCGTAACGCAGTCCCAAAGCAGCAAGCATATCGCCTTCGGCAGTAATACCTACGCCGGTACGGCGACCTTGTCCGCTTTTCTTGTATATCTTGTCCCAGAGCACACGTTCCGCACGTTTCACTTCTTCGTTTTCCGGGTCTTCATCAATCTTCTGCATGATGCGCTCGATCTTTTCCAGTTCAAGGTCGATGATATCATCCATGATACGTTGAGCCAAAGCTACGTGTTTCCGGAATAAATCAAAATCAAAATACGCATCCGGCTTGAACGGATTTACTACATAAGAGTATAAGTTGATAGCCAACAGGCGGCACGAGTCATAAGGACACAAAGGAATTTCACCGCATGGATTGGTCGATACAGTTCTGTAACCCAGGTCGGCATAGCAGTCGGGCACAGACTCGCGGATGATAGTATCCCAAAACAATACACCCGGTTCTGCTGATTTCCATGCATTATGAACGATCTTCTTCCATAAGGTAGAAGCGTCAATTTCTTTAGTAAATGCGGGGGTGTCCGAATCAATAGGATACTGCTGTAAATAAGGTTTTTCATCTACGGCTGCCTGCATGAAAGCATCGTCCAGTTTTACCGAAACATTTGCTCCGGTCACCTTTCCCTCTGTCATCTTGGCGTCGATAAAGGCCTCGGAGTCCGGATGCTTGATAGACACACTTAACATCAATGCGCCGCGGCGTCCGTCCTGAGCCACTTCACGGGTCGAGTTTGAATAACGTTCCATGAACGGGACAAGACCGGTGGAAGTCAATGCGGAGTTTTTAACGGGAGAGCCTTTCGGGCGGATGTGTGACAAGTCATGTCCCACGCCACCACGTCTTTTCATTAGTTGTACCTGTTCTTCATCGATTTTGATGATGGCACCGTAAGAGTCGGCGGCACCGTCTACTCCGATAACGAAACAATTGGATAGTGAAGCAACCTGGTAGTCGTTACCGATTCCTGTCATCGGGCTACCTTGGGGAACGATGTATCTGAAATGGTCTAGTAAGTCGTACAGCTCTTTAGCTGTAAGTGCATTCGGATACTTTGATTCGATGCGTGCCACTTCATTTGCAATTCTCCAATGCATATCTTCCGGAGACTTCTCATAAATATTTCCGAAAGAATCCTTTACTGCGTATTTGTTTACCCAAACCCTTGCAGCAAGCTCGTCGCCTTGAAAATATCGTAAAGATTCTTCATAGGCTTCTTCATAAGAATAAATTTGTTTTTCCACGATTCAATTTGTGTTAAATCTGATTTTTAATAAGTAATGTGTAGAAGTTTACTTATCGTCAACAAATGTAGCCGCAAAGCTAAGAATGTTTTTTCATCTATCAAAATAAAAATGAAACAATTTATTAACAGGTTGCAAGTTTTCCATTCGTGCACGTTAAGTATTTGATAAACAGATGAATTTGCTTTTTGTTTAAAGGTTAAAGTTCTCCAAAAAGAAAACTATTCTTTTCTGTCAGTATGGTGGAATAGTTTTTTCTTTTTATATCTTTGCAAAAAAAAGATATGTTTGAAACCGTAAAGAACAGAAGAACAATCAGGAAATACCTGTCGAAGGACATTGCTCCTGATTTGTTAAATGATTTGCTTGAAACCTCTTTCCGCGCTTCTACGATGGGTGGGATGCAGCTTTATAGTGTGATTGTTACTCGCGACACACAAATGAAAGAGAAACTTTCGCCTGCTCATTTTAACCAGCCGATGGTAAAAAATGCGCCGGTAGTGCTTACTTTTTGTGCTGATTTCCGTCGCTTCAGCAAGTGGTGTGAACAGCGGAAAGCTGTGCCGGGCTATGATAATTTAATGTCTTTTATGAATGCGTCCATGGATACTTTGCTGGTTGCGCAGACTTTCTGCACGCTGGCGGAAGAAGTAGGACTCGGTATTTGTTATTTGGGCACTACTACTTATAATCCCCAAATGATTATTGATACTCTTCAACTGCCTGAACTGGTATTCCCGCTCACAACGATAACGGTGGGTTATCCCGATGGTATTCCCGCACAAGTAGACCGTTTGCCTTTGGAAGCTGCTGTGCACGAAGAGAAATATCACGATTATACGCCGGAAGAGATAGACAAGCTCTATGCATATAAAGAATCATTGCCGGAAAACAAACAATTTATCGAAGAAAATAAAAAAGAAACTTTGGCTCAAGTCTTTACAGACGTGCGTTATACAAAGAAAGATAACGAATTTATGTCTGAAAATCTATTGGACGTACTCCGCCGACAGGGATTCTTGAAATAATGATTAACGTTTAGTGATTAGTGATTAACGCCTTGAAGTATAAATGCGCAGCCTATTAATCACTAATCACTAAACATTAATCACTATTTTAGTTTCTTTTCTTCAGCAACGACTCAATCTCCTGTACCTCTGCGCTAAAGCTCTTGTCCACCTCTAATTGTCCTTTTACGGTCTTGCAGGCGTGAAGTACGGTTGCGTGGTCTTTGTTACCGATGAACTTACCTATCTTGGATGTTGAAAAGTCTGTGTGATTTTTGGCCAGATACATGGCTATCTGTCTTGCTTGAACTACTTCTCTTTTTCTGGATTTTGTGTGTATGGCAGCCGGCTCCAAGTCGAAATGCTTGCATACCACTTTGAGAATATCATCAATGGTGACAGCTTTTGTCTCATTATGAACCACTCCATGAACAATGTGTTGTGCCAAATCCATATCTATTTCCTTGTTGAAAATAGTAGAGCGTGCCATGATTGCGATAACGATACCTTCCAGGTCGCGGACGCTTTCGTTCACATTTTCTGCAATATAATCGATAACTTCCTCCGGGAACTGTAATCCGTCACGGTGTATCTTATTACGCAGAATGTTTTTGCGAAGTTCCACGGTCGGCTTTTCCAGCTCTGCTACCATACCCCATTTGAAACGGGTGAGCAGGCGTTCCTCAATACCTTGCAACAACACAGGAGCGCGGTCGGAGGTCAATATGAGCTGTCTGCCGTTCTGGTGTAGATGATTGAAGATATGGAAAAAATTGTTCTGCGTCTTGGTGACACCGGCAAATTCCTGAATATCATCAATAATCAATACATCGATCGTCTGATAGAAGTTTATGAAATCGTTCGTCGTGTTATTGCGCACTGAATCCGTATATTGTACTTGGAACAAATGTGCCGATACGTACAATACTCTTTTCTCAGGATAAATTTCTTTGATTTTCGTGCCTATTGCGTTTGCAAGGTGTGTTTTTCCCACTCCGGATGCCCCGTAAAGGAACAGCGGGTTGAAAGCAGTGCCACCGGGTTTTTGTGCTACGGCTTCGGCTACACTTCTCGACAGCTTGTTGCTGTATCCTTCAATGAAGTTTTCGAAGTTATAATTGGGGTTCAAATGCGGATCCAAGTCCTGAACGGCAGGAGCTTTTAAGAAGTTGGGCGCTTTGTTACCGTCAAATATGCTTTTGGGAGTAATAGCCGTAGAACGATTGCTTGCTTCGAGATTCACGGTTTGATTCGGAATCGAAGTCTTGTCTACCATGACGTTGTACATCAACTTGGTGCCTTCGCCAATGACCTTATACAATGTCTTGCGTATCAAGTCTACGAATCTCTCTTCCAGTATTTCATAGAAAAACTGGCTGGGGATTTGTAAAATCAATGTTTTGTCCTCATATTTTAATGGAACAATAGGGGCAAACCAAGTATTATATGTCGTCTCAGGAACATTGTCTTTTATAATGTTGAGACAGCGGTTCCAAAGTACGGCATGATTTGATTCAATCATAGTAACTTTTAATACATTTATTAATTAAGCAAAACTTCTACGTTTGCAAAATTGGGAATCTTATTCGGAAAAAACAAATCTGATTTTTCTTGTTTTTTTCGTGTGAACAATAATGTGTTTACTTTCAATGACTTATATGTATCAGTCGCAACACGCTATGTTGATTCACTCTTGCAAATTTATAAGTATCTGTACTCTAATGTGTTATATGTTCAATTCTGTCCATATTTCCCTCGTCTACACGTTTGTACGGGAATATTATTTCGGTTTGTAGATAGACATTTGAGAAGCAATGGCGCGCTTTTTGAAACGTTTCGTTATTTAGATAAAATCTATATAACGATAAAATGCTACTTATCTTTCTTACCGAATAATGAGAAGTGAACATAGCGTTTTGGATGCTCTTTCAGGTCCTCCAATAAGCTGGCTGCATTTTCGGTTGTAGCGTTCAGGTTATTGTATAAAGTCGGGTCGTTGAAAAGCAGTCCGAGGGTATTATCTTTGCTGTTCAATTTCTCTGTAAGAATTTTTACGTTAGCTAGCGTTTCGTCTATTTTTTTGAAAGTAGATGCATAGTCCACTTCTTTCAGGTTGCCGCTGATGGCTACGAAGTTATCTCCGATTGTATTCAGCTTGCTGGTGAGCTGCGGAATGTCGTTGCTCATAAGTCCTTTCACTTGCGAGCTGACTACTGCCAGATTGGCTGTGGTTGTTTCTATCGAATGTAAAGTAGCAGGGATACTCTTGTCACCTAAGATGTTGTTCAGCGAGATAAGGATGGAGTCCAGTTTCGGAAGCATTTCCTCTACTTTTGGGATGAGTTTTGCTGCACTTTCCATCATTCCGTTGTTCAGTGTGCCGGGAATGGTGTCACCTATGGCATATTTTTCGCGCGGGTTGTTGGCGAGAAGTATATTCATGCGCACACCGCCCATCAGTTCGGATACCAGTTCGGCGCTACTTCCTTTCGGGATACGCAGTTCTGTGTCAAGTTCTACTTCTACCACCACGTTACCGGGGTTTGTGTAATCATAATCAATGTCGCGTACAATACCCACACGAACCCCGTCTGCAAATACCGGGCTCGACTTGGTCAGTCCGTTCACGTTCTGAAATTTGGCATAGAAATAGCTGGAAGGTTGAAACATATGTATCCCTTTCAGCCAGTTAATTCCATAAATAAGCACGCATAGTGCAATGATACCTGCAATACCTATTCTGACTTCTTTTGTAATGTACTTCATTTTATCTTTTTATTTATTTCTTTTTTCTCTTTTTAAATTCAGCGATTGCTTCGTTGACGTTCATTTTCTCCCCGTTCCGGAAAGCGATGATGAAAGCGTCTTTGAATTGCGGCGTAATGGTACGTTTTGTGCGTAACACTTTGTTGTAATCACCGGAGGCGCCATATGTATATTTGTATATGCCCTTTTCCTTATAATAATCCACACCTTTCAGTCCTTTCAGCCGTTTGTCGTTTTTGGCGAGAGGTTTGGAAGAGGTGAGTATCTGTATCTTAAACGTAATTTCACTGTCATTGGTTGTGCTTTGCGACGCAATCGGACGGTTTGTTGTCGTTTTTGTTGCCGAAGCAGGTTTTGTCCTGGCTTCTGCCAATAATTCCTTCTGCTGAGGGGCTGTCACGCTTTCTGTGTCTTTTTGTGCAATTGCCGGAGCATCGTTTTCTTCCCGTTCAGTCGGGATAATCGTCTTGCTGACTCCTGTAAGGCGTATCTCGTGTTCTCTTTTATAATTCAGGAAAGCATGATAAATACCTTTTGCCATGGTTGAGGCTCCTGCTTCGGAACTCAGATAACGCTCTTCCTCGGGGGTAGAGATGAATCCTAGTTCTATCAGGATGCTCGGCATCGCACTTGCTTTCAGGACGAGGAATCCCGCTTGATGCACTCCGCGGTCTGCCCGTTTGCAGGTATGGCGGAATTGTTTCTGCATCAGTGAAGCCAAGTGTACACTCTGTTCCATATATTTGTCTTGCATGAATTCAAATATAATATATGACTCGGCAGAATTCGGGTTAAAACCGGCATATCTTGTTTGATAATCGCTTTCGTAAAGAATCACGGAGTTCTCCCGTTTGGCAACCTCTAGATTGGCATCCGATTTAGCCAACCCCAGCGTCCAGGTAGATGCACCTTTTGCTGTGCGGTTGTTTGCCAGTGCGTTGGTATGAATAGAGATGAAAAGGTCAGCTTTCGCGTTGTTCGCTATTTCTGCCCGTCGTGCCAGAGGAATGAAAACATCTTTGCTGCGGGTGTAAATCACTTTGACGTCATCGCAGTTGTTTTTTATCAGGTTTCCCACCTTCAGGGCAACGCTCAGATTGATGTTTTTCTCTTTGGCAGTTTTGCCTATGGCGCCGGGGTCATGCCCGCCGTGTCCGGCATCAATAACTACAACAAAATCTTTCCCCCATAAATGGCTGGTACATGAGGGGAGAAAAAGTAGCCAAAGGCAAATGCATATATATACTATGTATGGTCTATTCAGTTTCATATTTGTAATACGGTGCAAATGTAGTAGAAATTTGTAGAAAACTCATGATTTGCTATTAAGTTTTGTGTTTTTTTCGGTATAATGATAGCTTTTTTCCTGAAATCTCCGTTACTTTGCGCTCCGAAGCTAAAATATACGACGATGCTTAAGTTTTTGAAAAATTGGACATTACCTATTGCCATGTTGGTAGGTGCCGTGGGGTATCCACTGTTCATCAGTCTTTCTTTCCTGACTCCCTATCTTATTTTTACGATGTTACTGCTGACTTTCTGTAAGGTATCTCCACGTGATTTGAAGCCCAAACCTCTTCATGCATGGC
>OJJH01000515.1_pt1 | contig 11042 bp, 11 predicted proteins | sample 1596251 | NCBI WGS metagenome assembly OJJH01 (sample SAMEA4350153, study PRJEB24818) | metagenome | biome: human; feature: gut; material: faeces | place: Denmark | collected 2013-09
CAGTAGGCAGCGTGGCAGCGATCGGCTCCAGCTTGGCGCGCTCGGTCACCGCGATGAGTTCCCAGGGGCGAGCTGCTTTTGCCGTAGGAGCAGCCATCCCGGCACGAAGCATCAGGTCGATTTTCTCTTTCTCCACTCCTTTGTTCAGATAAGTACGCACGCTTTTGCGTTCGAAGATATTATCCAATGCAGCATTTCCGGTTCCGGACGTTCCTTTTTCTTCTTTTGCAGAAGAACATGACACCATAGCAGTCAATGCCATGAACAGACATAAGAAAGAGAAAATCTTTTTCATTGTGGTAATGTTTTAAAATAGGTTCAACTTATTTTTCTGAGCTTCCTCCAATGAAACTGTTTCACGCTTCATCAAACCGCTCTTTTCGCGAAGCGCCTCGTATTCGCTTTCCAACTCGTTCACCAGTTCGGCCTTCATCTGCGGATTCAGCAGTTTGGCGGCGACACCGGCATTCAAGGAAGCGTCTTTCAAGTGTACCACCGGAGCGTGATATACAGGAGCAATCTTCAATGCAGTGTGCATCTTTGAGGTAGTGGCTCCCCCAATCAGAAGAGGTATATCGAGTCCGGCCTTTTCCAGTTCAGCGGCCACATGGGCCATTTCTTCCAGCGAAGGAGTAATCAATCCGCTCAATCCAATCATGTCCACCTTTTCTTCGATAGCACGCTGCACGATTGTTTCCGCAGGAACCATCACCCCCAAATCGACAATATCGTAACCGTTGCAGGCCATCACTACGGCAACGATATTCTTTCCGATATCGTGCACATCCCCTTTCACTGTAGCAAGCAATATTTTTCCGGCAGAGGTTGTTGCTTCTGTTTTTTCCGATTCAATGACAGGCTGGAGGATGGCAACGGCTTTCTTCATTGTCCGGGCAGTCTTCACCACCTGCGGAAGAAACATTTTACCTGCTCCGAAAAGTTCGCCTACGTAGTTCATTCCATCCATCAACGGCCCTTCAATCACATTCACCGCTTTATCGTAAAGCGGCAGAGCTTCTGCCAAGTCCTGTTCGAGATAATCGCCAATCCCTTTCATCAAGGCATATTTCAAACGCTCCTGAACGGTTCCTTCCCTCCAGGCATCCTGTTTGGCAGCCGGCTGGCCTGCTGCTCCGCTCATGGTTGCTTTCAGAGATTCCGCCAATTCGATAAGACGTTCTGCCGCGTCGGGACGGCGGTTCAAAACGACATCTTCTATCTTTTCGAGCACATCGGCCGGAATGTCGCTGTATAGAACGGAAGTTCCCGGATTCACGATTCCCATATCCATTCCTTGCTGAATGGCATGATAAAGGAACACGGCATGCATGGCTTCACGAATATAGTTGTTGCCACGGAAAGAGAAAGACAGGTTACTCACCCCACCGCTGATATGCGCGCCGGGAAGATTTTTCTTAATCCATCCGGTAGCTTCAATGAAGTCCACGGCATAGTTGTTATGTTCTTCGATTCCCGTAGCTACGGCAAGCACATTGGGGTCGAAGATTATATCATGGGGATTAAAATTGACTTTATCAACCAAAAGACGGTATGCGCGTTGGCATACTTCTATCTTACGGGCGGCAGTATCCGCCTGGCCTTTTTCATCAAAAGCCATGACAACGGCGGCAGCTCCGTATTGCTTGATAGTCCGGGCATGTTCGAGGAACACTTCTTCCCCCTCTTTCAAAGAAATAGAGTTGACGATTGCCTTACCTTGCAGGCATTTCAATCCGGCAACAATCACTTCCCACTTGGAAGAGTCAATCATCACCGGGACACGGGCAATTTCCGGTTCGGACATGATAAGATTCAGGAAAGTCGTCATCTCGGTCTTGGCGTCCAACAATCCGTCGTCCATATTGACGTCAATCACCAAGGCTCCGTCCTCTACCTGCTGACGGGCGATGGAAAGAGCTTCATCGTATTTCTTTTCATTTATCAGACGAAGGAACTTACGCGAACCGGCTACATTACAACGCTCGCCGACATTCACAAAATTAATTTCCGGTTTCACTTCGAGCAGTTCAAGCCCGGAAAGCCACATACAGTCCGGTTTTGCAGCCGGAACGTGTGGTTTTGCACCTTTTATCAGGGCTGAATATTCGGCAATGTAGGCATCTGTCGTTCCACAGCAACCACCTATTATATTTATTAATCCTTCGTCGATATATTCTTTCACTTCGTGAGCCATATCCGCAGGTGTCTGGTCGTACTTGCCCAGACTGTTCGGTAATCCGGCATTCGGATATGCACTAATGTAATAAGGTGCGCGGGCTGCCAATTGCTCAAGGAAAGGTTTCAACTGACGGGCTCCGAACGAGCAGTTCAAGCCGACAGAGAAAATATTGGCATGTTGCACGGAAGCGAGAAATGCCTCCAAGGTTTGTCCGGACAAGGTTCGCCCGCCAATATCGGAGACAGTCACAGACAGCATGACAGGCACTTCGACACCTGTCACTCTCATTGCTTGTTCAGCGGCAAAAATAGCCGCTTTCGCATTCAGCGTATCAAATATTGTTTCAATCAAAATAGCATCTACTCCACCCTCAAGCATCGCTTCCATCTGTTGCTGATAGGCGGCAGCCAGTTCATCGTAGCTCAGAGCACGATAAGCCGGGTTGTTCACATCGGGGCTCATGGAGCAGGTTTTGTTCGTTGGCCCTACGGAACCGGCTACAAAACGGGGTTTATCGGGATTCTTTGCTGTATATTCGTCAGCAAGCCCACGAGCCAGTTTTACGGCGGCAAGATTTATCTCACGTACATATTCTTCTACGTGATAATCGGCCATAGAGACTGTGGTTGAGCTGAATGTATTCGTTTCGATAATGTCCGCACCTGCTTCGAGATACTTACGGTGAATATCTTGAATTACATCGGGACGTGTCAGACAAAGCAAATCGTTATTCCCTTTCAGTTGTCCGGGAATATGCGCGAAACGTTCACCACGAAAATCTTCTTCTTTGAGATTGTATTGTTGAATCATTGTACCCATTGCGCCGTCCAGAATAAGGATGCGTTCGGATACGATTTGAGAGATTGTCTTCTTCATTTATCCTATCATGTCATCGTTTGAACATTCTTGCCATATCTCTACGGTCGTCTTTCTCTTTGATGGATTCTCGTTTATCATATTCTTTCTTACCTTTCGCCAAAGCGACCACCAGTTTCGCCAAACCTTTTTCATTGATAAACAAGCGTACGGGAACAATCGTAAAGCCGGGATTTTTCATTTCCCGCTGTAGTTTCTCCAATTCTTTTTTATTGAGCAACAACTTCCTCTCCCTACGTGCCGTATGATTATTGTACGAACCATAGAAGTACTCGGCGATATGCATATTCTTCACCCACAATTCGCCTTTCGCAAAATAACAAAACGTATCTACCAGGCTCGCTTTTCCCAAACGAATGGATTTGATTTCCGTACCGGTCAATACGATACCTGCTGTATAGGTATCTATCAGTTCGTAATCAAATGTAGCCCGTTTATTCTTAATATTTACAGAGGGTTGTTTCATCTTCACACATTAATTAAGTATGGCCGTCAGTTTGTTAAACACTATTTGAATCACCGTCGGACATAGTATTAACAACACAGACGACAAAAGGGTGTATTTCAATCGTTGTTTTTCTTCTACTCTCATCAGTATAGGAGCTCCTTCCCATACTACATAGACGATATAGAACTGCAGCAACCAAGCAATAATTCTAAAATCAGGTAATAGTCCGGTTACGATTTGAAGCAGGAAGGGTACAACAAGTGCATATCCCGCAAATTGTTGCGTTAACGGCATATCGCTATACAGACCAAACATTCTTGCCCCCATCTCATTAATGGCATAAGCAGCCAGGAAGTAGCCACCGAACAAGGCTACAGCTACGGCACAACAGTTGGTCATAGCTATTTGGAAACTTTGCGGACCTCCCCATCCATTCGTCAGTAATGAACCGATGAATACGGACAGACCGCATAAACCAATCATAGGATAGACAAAAGCCACATATACTTTTCGCCTATCCTCTTCCATAGAAATTTCCTCCCAGGCCTTGGCCGGAGAGGAAATCAATTTCATTGCTATGTTAAATAATTCTTTGTAGTTCAATGTTATTCTTTAAAAGTATAATCCATAGAAACAGGAGTTGTCTTTTCAGGAACTGTTGCATCACTAGTATTTGCTTCTGTTTCAATCACAATTCTAGTCGGATATTTACCATTCAACTGATAATAGGTTTGTATAGCACCATATATATTAAATGATCTATATACAATATCATAGCCCTTTTCTTTTTCTAATTCTTCTTCAGAATTATGTCTCAAATAGAGTTTCAACTCTGTCTTATCTTTCATCTCACTTTCATCAGTATAATATACTAATCTGAAAGAGTGTTTATCTCTTTTTTCATGAGCACGATATCGAATAGTCATGAGCAAATTATAATTATCCATCATGGCAGGTACATAGTCAGAAGCACTATACACCCCTCTGTTAGATTTATACATTGCATTTTCACCCGTATCCTCTTCCTTCGTTGTAGGGGATACTTCATTTCCTGAAATCTTTTCAACAGCACCAACTGTTACATTTACAGTTTTTGTTGAATGATCGATATCAACCTCTGTATCATAACTACATGCCGCAATTATATAATCTCCTGAATAAAAACTAACCGCATCTGATACTACATTTTTAGTTTTATACGTATAACCATCCAAACCTGTAAATGTAAAACTCCCCAACATACTGTCCTTTACCTTTCCAATAATGGGATAATCATTCACTTGTGTATTGTTATCTCCATTCATACACGAAGTAACCGACATACCCATCACCACAGCCATCAAAGCCACCAAGAAAAATTTCATCTGTTTCATAAACATATTTTTTAGATTTTGCAAAGATATAAATTCTAATTCACAATTAATAAATGCAGATACTTAAAAAATACTGCATCCGTTACTTTATTATTTTTGCAAAAAGTTCCAAATGGTCATCTACATAACTTGCAATCAATGCCGTAACCTGTTCTTCCATATCTAAGTAAGCCTCTTCCAACTCATCAAAAGCTTCGTATTGCTCATACATAGCCATGAATTCATCGTCCGTCCGTTCTTTCTCCAAGTCTTTCCGATTGGCATCAAATATTTTCTTTGCCTTATAGATTAACTTCGAAAACTCTTCCGCTCCCCATATACGCATCACTTTAGCAAACGGATTATCAAAGATATATCCACCGTAACCATTCTGAATCAACTGGCAGAATCCTCCTGCCATCACCTCATCACGAAATATCTGGTAAGCCAGCAAAGAATGTTGTTCTCCCGTCAACAAAGGCATCGTCTCCGCAGTCAGTTCACCGCCGATTACCTCTTTATATTTATCTGTAAACGCCTGGATAAATTCATCCATTCCTTCACCCGCAGCCTTCTGTAAAGCTGATTCTACAACTTCAATCATAATCTTCTTTATAAATAATGCAGCAAAGCTACGAATTTTATTCTACATCCAGTAATAATCCCTTCACAATCTTGCCAATCTTAATTTCACTATCCGTCCTCCACTTTCTTCACACGGTCCATATCATCTCATTTACAGACGTTTCCGGTGAACAATTCATATAAAAAACAATATTCACCCCTTCACAAGATATGTATTTTACAATCTTACAATATAGCGAGAAGTAATATTTGCCATATTATAGAAACAGGCAGATAGTGTATATATCCCGAATAGAAAATATTTGTTCAACAATAGCCGACTCCAGTTGACCGCCTAGCCAACTCTAGTCGTCCTATTAGCCAACAATAGTCGTCTAATAGGACGACTAGAGTCAGCCGATAAGGATATTGTAAGGTGATCTATGAATATCCGGCTTCATGCAGACTGTTTATCATGCATGTAAATGCATTCCCATATATACACCTATTAAATAAGGTATAAGCCAAATACACCAGACCATAATACTAAAGCGATTGAAATGCTTCTTTGCCCCAGGCGATCCCTTTACATATGTCCATATCGCCCATGAAGCATGGACAAACATAAGAAGAATAGCAATCATACCCGTCACGGTATGAATCTCGTCGTGCAAGTGAGTTAATCCGGCAATATGCTCCATCAGGCTTGTACCGACCGCATCAGCTATCAAACCGAGAAGAAAGAATATAATATGCCAAAACTTCAGTTTCTTTTGGAGACGTTCTCCCCAAACCCCGATTGTATAAAATATAAGCGCAGACGAAATAACACAGATTGCCGCTATTAAATAATGTATGTCTATCTGATTCAGTTCCATAGTTTTTTGTTTTCCAATAAGAACAAAACAACAAATAGATAGTTCGCCTACCCCCAATCTTCCGCAAATGCAATCCCGACTTTACAAACTGCGAAAAAACGTAAACTGAATTGTCACTTTTCACAAAAAAGTAATAAAAGGCGATTTGCAGAAACAAATAAATCGACTACCTTTGTGGGCGATTTAGAGAATCGTGACTACGTATTTTTAATTATATCACTAAAAAAAGAGCTAATTATGACTTATTCACACGAAGTGGAACACATGTGTGTTGTAAAGAAGGGTCCTAACCACGGACCGGCTCCCATACCCGAAGAAGGCAAATGGGTAAAATCTAAAGAAATCGTTGATATTTCTGGTTTGACACACGGTATCGGTTGGTGCGCTCCTCAGCAAGGTGCTTGTAAACTGACGCTGAACGTTAAAGAAGGTATCATTCAGGAAGCTTTGGTTGAAACTATCGGATGTTCCGGTATGACTCACTCTGCTGCTATGGCTGCTGAAATCCTTCCGGGAAAAACTATCCTTGAAGCATTGAACACTGACCTTGTTTGCGACGCTATCAACACTGCTATGCGCGAACTGTTCCTGCAAATCGTTTACGGACGTACTCAATCTGCTTTCTCTGAAGGTGGTTTGATCATCGGTGCAGGTTTGGAAGACTTGGGTAAGGGTCTGCGTAGCCAGGTAGGTACTCTTTATGGTACTTTGGCTAAAGGTCCCCGTTACCTTGAAATGGCAGAAGGTTATATCAAACAGATCTTCTTGGACAAAAACGACGAAATCTGCGGATACGAATTCGTACACATGGGTAAGTTCATGGACGAAATCAAGAAGGGTACTGATGCCAACGAAGCATTGAAGAAAGTTACAGGTACTTATGGTCGCGTAACAGCAGAACAGGGAGCAGTTAAATCTATTGATCCACGTCACGAATAATATAAGGAGGAAAGAAACTATGATTAGAGAAGTAAAATTCGAAAGCCAAGACCGTCGTATCAAAGGTATCATCGAAGCCTTGAACGCTAACGGCATCAAAGACATCGAAGAAGCTAACGCTATCTGCGAAGCTGCCGGACTTGATCCTTATAAAACGTGTGAAGAAACTCAGCCTATCTGCTTTGAAAATGCAAAATGGGCTTATGTAGTAGGTACTGCTATCGCTCTTAAGAAGAACTGCACAAACGCTGCTGAAGCTGCTGAAGCTATCGGTATCGGTCTGCAAGCATTCTGTATCCCGGGTTCTGTAGCTGACGACCGTAAGGTTGGTATCGGTCACGGTAACCTCGCTGCCATGTTGCTGCGCGAAGAAACTAAATGTTTCGCTTTCCTTGCAGGTCACGAATCTTTCGCTGCTGCCGAAGGTGCTATCAAAATCGCTGCAAAAGCAGACAAAGTACGTAAAGAACCGTTGCGTTGCATCCTGAACGGTCTTGGAAAAGACGCTGCTCAGATCATCTCCCGTATCAACGGCTTTACTTATGTTCAGACTCAATTCGATTACTTTACCGGTGAACTGAAAGTTGTTCGCGAAATCGCTTACTCTGACGGTCCTCGTGCTAAAGTAAAATGCTACGGTGCTGACGATGTTCGCGAAGGTGTTGCTATCATGTGGAAAGAAGGCGTAGACGTATCTATCACAGGTAACTCTACTAACCCGACTCGTTTCCAACATCCGGTTGCAGGTACTTACAAGAAAGAACGTGTTCTTGCCGGAAAACCATATTTCTCAGTAGCTTCAGGTGGTGGTACAGGTCGTACTCTTCACCCGGACAACATGGCTGCCGGACCTGCTTCTTATGGCATGACCGACACAATGGGACGTATGCACTCAGACGCTCAGTTCGCCGGTTCTTCATCAGTTCCTGCTCACGTAGAAATGATGGGATTCCTAGGAATTGGTAACAACCCGATGGTAGGTTGTACAGTAGCTTGTGCTGTTGACGTAGCTCAGGCTTTGGCTAAGTAATTCAGATTACTTTATATATATGGGAGAGTAGGTTTATTGTTCTACTCTCCTATTTTTATTTAAAACAATAAACTTTTGTAATAGCGATTCCATTCATATACTTATTAAAAAGATACTTGAGCTTTTAGCTCTTATTCTCTGTTCTGAAAACCGCCAAATAGAAGTCCATGAGAATAAGTAACTGAAGGGTTGCGTTTTACGGGCGCGAACTATTCGTACTTATTCATGGACAGGGTGCTTGGCGGTACCTCAGAACAAAATAAGTTTCGGATGGTTCCGCCTTCTTTATTTATAGTAGTTTGTCATATTCCCGACAGATTACATAATAGTAGACAATTAAGCTACATTTATGTGATTTTTTATCCACACACAATCTAGCCCGCAAGATAAAATAAGAATAACTTTGTAAAAACAAATAAAATGCTACAACATTATAGAGAATCATCTATATAAAACAACTAAATATGGTACACATTGGTCAGCTAATTGAGTTGGAGCTTCACAGGCAAGAACGTTCTGTTACTTGGTTTGCCAATAAACTCTATTGTGATAGAACCAATGTATATAAGATATTTAAGCGTGGAAGTATAGACTCTGACCTACTTCTACGCATATCTACTATTCTAAACCACAACTTCTTTTTTTACTACTTACAGGAACTCGAAAACAACCAGAAAAAAAAACACACAGCCATAGAATAAAATCAATATCTGAAGTAATCCTACTGCTGACAAATAGTCTACAAATATGTATACTATACAGCCACAACATTTTGTCAATCAGCATTAAATAAGAGCGTACCTTTGCAAAGTAAAAAGAAACTAACCAAATAATATATACACAATGAATTCACTATGTCTAATTCCAAAGCATTGAATGAAATATTCGATTTCATCTGCAAAATAAGATTCCTTCGGTCACTCATCGGGAAGATATTACGTAAAACAAAGTTTCCAAAAGTGTGAATCAGACTGAATGTATATTGGTCTATAGGAAACCAATAGATATAAAAACAGCAGGAAATAAAGAACAATGGATGTATGGCGATTCTGTCTATTTTTTTCAAAGATGGAATACTTGCATCTTATCTCAAATAAAAGGTTATTAAATCGATTGTATAATTTAATTAAGAAAATGTTATGAAGAAAGTTTCATGGAAAATTGCTGCTTACATGAGTGTTGTATTATTAATTTTCAGCATTTATTCTTGCGGAAATGATGACGAAGATTCAGTGGGTTCGCGTGCACAATTAGTAGGAATCTGGAATGGAGTATCTGGTATAGAACAAGAGTGGAAAGATGGAGATCTAATTCACGACGATAAAGAAGATTATGATGCTACTGTAGAGTTCAAAGAGGATGGCACTTTCATAGAGAGAGACAGAGATGGAGGAAACTCGTCAGACAATGTTACCGGAAAATGGTCATATTCCGGCAATAAGTTAACTTTAACTGATGACGAAGGAGAAGAGGATACAATAGTCTACACTGTTACCAAATTGACCAAAAACGAATTAGTCATGGAACTTCGTGAAAAAGAAAAAACAGATGGAATTGTATGGGAATATTATGCGCAATTTTCATATATAAAATAAAGCGCAGTCCATTTTAGAGTATCTCTCAGACTTACTTCAAATGTAGTAAGTACACATCTTGAGATTGATAATAATTTCAATACATATACAACAATCTAAAGACCATTTTTGCATATTGAACATTGATTATTAGTATATTCATTATCAATTCTCCTTTTGATAAAACTATTCAAGGAAGTCAGTTGTTTATATTGTATAACCCAATATTATACACAATGCTACTGACTTCCTTAAATATGCTTGCTACTATCATCAGCGTTATCAGTCTGCTGATTGTCACCTATGGAGTTTTTATCGGCATCATTGCTTTTATGCGCAATGAGATGAAACGATTCAACGGAACATATACCATCAATAACATCCGGCAGCTCAGAGCTGATTTCGGTAGTTATCTTTTACTTGGTTTGGAGTTTTTGATTGCATCTGATATACTGAAAACTGTAGTTGATCCGACTTTAGATGAATTAGCAATCTTAGGCGGGGTAGTTGTGGTAAGAACTGTACTTTCTGTCTTTCTGAATAAAGAGATTAAAGAATTGGCAGAAAATGAGTCCTCTAAAGAAACATAATTTCTAGTGGCATAATCTCACAAAAGCCATTCTTTTTCTATTGCCTGATATGACTAAATTGATTACTTTTGTTTCATTAACCCTTTAGTGAAAAGAAAGGAAAGATTAAAAAATACATCATAAACATGGGAATACTACATTTATCAATTGAACTCACACTTGATTTGGTTGCCTTGATATCAGGAATCTTTCTTATTGTTCGCGCAAAAGATAATTATCCCAAATTGTATTGGGGAATTATAGCAGTGGGTATAGGGCTTATGTTTTCGTGGGAGAACATCGGGTGGCTGACAATCGTTACAGATACCCCCGAATACAATTTCACGGACTTACTCTGTATTGAAAAGATGCTCAAATGGTATGCTTTAGCCAATATTGTCGCACTATTTCCCATCGCTTCCTTATCTCCGGGATACCTCAACCACTTCAGGATATTCACATTTTTATTGCCGCCTATCATTACAATCACCGTAGGAATCTGCTATTTAGGATTTAACGGAATCATAACTCCTATATACTCATTGAATGAAATAATACCGAATATTAATAATACGGACGTCAAACTTAGAGTTTGTATATTCCTACTTTCCGTCATCACTCCCCTCTTTATTC
>OJJH01000521.1_pt1 | contig 10910 bp, 9 predicted proteins | sample 1596251 | NCBI WGS metagenome assembly OJJH01 (sample SAMEA4350153, study PRJEB24818) | metagenome | biome: human; feature: gut; material: faeces | place: Denmark | collected 2013-09
TCGGTGATGTTTCCTTTTCCTTTGCGTGCTTGCTGTCGTCTCTTTTCACCTGCCGCCTACCTCTTACATGTGGCTGTCTGTCTGTGATGGGGTACTTGTTAATTTATTAGAGCAGGGTGTGGTTTTAGTTTTTTTTTTTTTTTTTTTCAAGCAGAAGACGGCATACGATGTGCTCAGGAGTCTCGTGGGCTGGGAGATGTTTAAAAGAGACACCCCCCAAAAATTCTGAAACTCTTCCATTGCACCGCCACAACATTTGGAGAATCGCGCATCGCAAATCTTTCCTTCATACATCAGCACCTCTCCACGGGTAGCTGAAACAGCTTCGATAGCTTGTGGAGTAGAAGCACGGGTAATTCCCTGATAGCGCTGGCAATGATCATCCGCACAAACATCAAAGTGCGTATGCGCTTCATGATCATACCATTTGATAAGTTGAGAGTGGAGAGTGGAATGTGGAGAGTTGGCTGCGCTGTCCGGCTGTATAGTAGCTTTCCATTTTTCATTCTCCACTCTCAATTTATTGATCAGCCAGCTTCTGGAAATGACTGCATGCGCTTTCAGTAGTTCCAAAGAGGCGGTGGCACTCATTTCTGATGAGATGACACTTGTCAGGTAATCTTCTATAGAGATTACATTGATGGCGGTCAGTGTCTCTCCTTCGACAATGATTTTCAAAGCTCCCTGGAAGCGTTGTACTTCTTTGCGTTCCCAATGAAAATTGATGCCGATGGTGACATCCTTTAGCTCAAAGAAGATCCCGGCATTTGGCTGAGGGTAGAATATCAATTCATCGTATTCTTTCCCTGACCAGTATATCTTTTCTTTTTGATAAACAGCCTTTTGTGCCCCTGAAACCTTTGTGCCGTCAGGAGTAGTGAAGCTTTCGGGAAAAGAAAATTCAATTTCTTTTCCCGAAAGGATACCGACTGTAATCTGAGGTTCTTCCATTTCTTCTTTACTAGGATGTTTGATCGGTGAGTGCTTTTAACTGTTCCTGTGACAAACTGACCTCCTTGTAAATCTGAGTGATTTTTTTAGCTGTTATCTTATCCAAATCTTCTTCTCTTACAATGGGGAATACGCCACACATCTCCGCAATAGCCGGGCTTATCAATAAGCCTTTTTTCCCTTGGGCATAATAACATTCCGGCCGATGTTTAGAACGTAGGAAAATAATACAGTTCCACTGTTTTATTTCATCGCCTCCAGTGCGGTTTACTGTTTCGAGTCCATACCAGGCAATCACATTGATTAAAGGTTCTTTGTCATGATAAATAGAAACTATCTTATCGTAAAGATACTCAAACATTTCAATGATCCCTCTTCTGTTTGGAGATGAAATGCCAATGCTCGTGGTGAACCCATTTTCTAGATGACTATGTACGCTATCTTCAGAACTAAGCATGTCCGATATGAAAGTCATCCCAAAAGGATTGGCAATCTTTTCCTCTTTTCCTGCTGCCTGAAAGTGCATATGGTCAGGGGCGGAAGCTCCGCATTCCGGTCCGTTATATAAGATGAGGAACTCGTTCATGTTTTCGGCAAGGAAAAGCATATCCTCAAAACGGTTTTTGATGGTTTGCGGGGTATGTTCCTCTTCAATTATGGTCAGATGCCGGCGGAAAATCGGATAAGGATTGAGGCATACCTCATAATGTCCAAGTGACAAAGACGTTTGTTCTGCCGGGCGATTGTCATTGCACAGAAAACAAGGTCTTTCTTGTATGGACTGAGAGTCGGTCTGGGCCATTGTAGAGATTGCCCGTTGTGGATTTGGGAAGAATCTGACTCTCTTGGTGTCCCCTCCTAGTTTGAGTTCCAGCGTCTTTTCTTTTTTAAGATTCTGTTCTAATTCCTTATAATTCTTTTTTGCCAGCTTCCAGTCTTTTTTCTGTTTTTCTATCATCTCGTTGACGAGACGCTGAAAACTTTCATCAATGCTGTGCATCCGGATTCTTGCCTGTAACTCCCAGGTTCGGATACTGTCTTTGTAGAAATTGTTCCGGTTAATTTTTTCGATATCTAATGCTGCGTCAGAGTTGCCTTCCCAACGGCGGCAAAGATAGATTACATCATAAATACGACCGATCGTATATTCACGAGAAATACTCAGACCTATGGCATAATCTTCTCCATAACTGGTATTGGGGAATTTGATCTTGCGAAGGATGGGAGTGTAGAAGGCCCGTGGGGCACCCAACCCATTGATACGTAAAGCATTGTTGGGACCGTCCTCTACTGTCCACTCTTTATGGTCAATGACACCGGGAGCTATCTCGTTCATCTGAAAATCCGTCATTAGGTAAGTCCCTATCACCATTGCACAGTTCTGCTGATAGAAGGTATCGACGATTTTCTGTAAGGTATGCTCATCCTTATACAGGTCATCGCTATCCAGTTGCACGGCAAATTTACCGCATTTCTCATGGTGTACTCCTACATTCCAGCAACCTCCTATACCGAGATCATTCTCCTGGGGAATGATATGTATTAGTCTATTGTCCGCACTAAATTCCTGGAGGGCTTCGGTGGTACCGTCCGTTGAGTGATTGTCGATCACAATCACATTAAAGGGAAAAGTCGTTTGCTGGCTCAAAGCAGAATTTACGGCGTCACGAATGGTCCGGATACGATTACGGACAGGTATGATGACAGATGCTTCAAACTCAAAAGCTTCTCTGTCCAAGTTTACTGTTCGGGAAGAAGGTCTTACATAGGCATTGATTTCTTTCAGATGCTTGATACAAACTTTCTCCATTTCGATCTGTACTTCCCGATTTTTAGGATTTACGTAGTCGAATTGTTTTTCTCCGCTTTTCCGAGTATCTGTTTCTATTTCTGTGTAAAGGAACTCATTGATATGGATGATTTGAAATAGATTACCTAGCATCAGACGCATTTCATAAAATGCAGCATATTGGAAAACTGTTTCCTCCAGAATACTTGAAGCAAGGGTGAAAATTTCGGAATTGAATAAAAGCACCGAACCGAAATCAAAATCATCCCGGAGGCTTCCTTGTTGATAATCAATAACGGGAGCTTGTTTGAGAACTCCGTCAACCAGTTGGTAATGATCTGCGTATACCATTGCATTTTCTGAGGAACTCTGTATAATCTGTGTCATGCGTTCCAGTGCGTACAATCCTAGTTTTAGCGGGGTCTGTTTCGTGTAAAGCAAAAGATAGCTGGCATCATCTGCGTTGTCAGCAATTGTTTTAATCGTACTTGTAGAGTAGAGACCGTTAATGAGGAGACATTCACACCCCGGTAAGCACTCTTTGTTGGTATCAGCGCTTAGCAGGTAGATTTTGTTCACTAATTCTGAAGCTTGCAATTCTTTTACAGTTTGTATCGTATCTTTCGGATTGCCAAAAGGTATGAAGCAATTGATTTTCTTTTTCATTTTAATGTTTTTTTATTAAAGAGTTGTTGATAGGGGCTACTGACGATTTCCTTTTGATGAGCAGGCAAAGCCCCAGAAAAGTAAACGCAGCATTCAATATCAGTAACTCGTAGCTAATTTGATATCCATCGAACCAGGCTTCCGAATTTCTTTGCAATACGTAGCAAAGTGCAGGAGAAAGAATGGCTACTAACGGAATATATGGATCATAAACTTGTTTTTTAGTAAAAATGCCGAAAGCGAATAGTCCGAGAATTGGACCATACGTATAACTGGCCAGCGTATAAATCGCATCAATCACACTCGTATTATTCAGTAAATTGAATACGAAGATGACGATTCCCATCACGAATGCCATCCCGATGTGCACGTGTTTCCGTATTTTGCTGAGTGCCGCTTCGTCTTTCTTGTGCGCATTCAGAATATCTACGGTGAAAGAAGTCGTCAGGGCTGTCAAGGCCGATCCGGCAGCGGAGTACGCCGAAGCTATCAATCCGATAATGAACAGGATACCGACTATTCCCGGAAAGTAATTGCCTGTGGCGATCATTGGGAACAATTCATCGCTCTTACCGGGATTCTCGATTCCCTGTCGGGCGGTGAAAGTATAGAGCAAGACACCCAGCATCAGGAAGAGCAGGATCACAAAGAACTGTGAAATCCCGCTTGTAATCATATTCTTCTGTGAGTCACGGAAGTTCTTGCAACTGAGATTCCGTTGCATCATATCCTGATCCAGCCCGTTCATGGCGATAACGGTAAAGACTCCTGCCAGGAATTGCTTGAAGAAATATCGCTTGTCGTTGACATCGTCAAAAAAGAACATTTTGGAGAGATCGTTGTCTGAAATCGTTGAGACCAATCCGCTGAAATTCAGATGCAGGCTGGAAGCTATATAGTAGATACAAAGTACGACGGAGACTACCAGACAGAATGTTTTCAGTACATCAGTCCATATCAATGATTTCACTCCTCCCCGGAAAGTATAGAGCCAGACAATGAGTACTGTCAGTATGACATTGATTATAAAGGGAATATGGAAAGGCTCGAAGATGAGTAATTGCAAGGTCAGACATACTAAAAAGAGCCGCACGGCAGCTCCGAGCATTTTGGAAATAAAGAAAAACCAGGCTCCTGTCTTATAGGAAGAAGCTCCGAAGCGATTTTCAAGATATTCATAGATAGAAACCAGATTCATCCGGTAGAAAAGCGGAACGAGTATGAATGCGATAATGAACTGTCCGACGATAAATCCCAGTACCATTTGCAGGTAGGAGAAGCCGCTGGCTTGTACCATACCCGGTACGGATACAAACGTAACTCCGGAGATAGTGGAACCAATCATGGCAAAGGCGACAATATACCATGCCGATTTGCGGTTGCCGACGAAGAAGCCTTCGTTATCCGCTTTATGTCCTGCTATATAGGAGATAGCGAAAAGGATCATAAAGTATGCTATGATAGTAATAGATAAGATAATTGGACTCATATCTGTTGCTTAAAATTCGTTCGCGGGTGAATATATTCAAATATGCTTTTCCTACAAATTGTACAAATGTAGGGAATTTATCAAATAAATGCATCCTTCTTATGAGTTTTTTATTCCGGGTGTGCCACCTGTATCATTTCTCGATGAGTGCCAGTTTTTGTTGAGAGAAGGAAGTTCAGGAGATATCTTCTCTAATGAAATGCCTGTAGTGACTGAAGTGTCGTGCATCCAGTCTATGAAACGGCAGGTATCAATCGTGCGGGGATGTTCTTCATCAGTTGCCAAGGCAAGGTAACCTCCGTCGTTGCTCAGTTGCGGAAATTTGGATATTTCGGTTATACTTTTGCCGTCAACCTTATGCTTTCTGATCAGTGTAGTTGCGGAGTGAGTAAAACAAATATATCCTTTGCCGGGAATAACAAGGTTTGTATTTTCATCTTCCTGTTTGAGTATTGTGGTACTGAATATTTCTCCCGTTGCTCTCATTTTAAACAGACGCAGAGACTTTACAGTGATATCCTGATCAGCAGGATTATAGAATTCGATGTATTCGGCACCGTCTTTGGCATTGTCATACATCACTTCGTTGAATAGTAACATATTTCTCACATTGTCAGGATATTCCGGCGATTCCGGTGTGTCAGGCTTGTCCGGTTCATCCGGAACGTCCGGTATGTCGTCCGGTTCAGTACTTGTTATCACATCATCAGACAACTGTATATGATGGAAAGTGAAACCGTCACAGCGGCTTTTTGTATAAACGCAGTATATGCCGCAGCAGATTGACTTTGTGATACTTGCGTCTTTTATTTGTTTCTCCTTCGTATATTCGGTTTCCGTTTCCATGCGTGTCCAGAAAGTCCAGTAGCCGTTGGCGTCGCATTCTACTTTGATAAATAATTTCGGAGAATTATTTCCTTTCATGAGTTCTCTTCCCGAAGCCAGTAATTTGGATTGATTCCCATTTTGCCGGTAAAGTGCTACATTGTCTTTTGTTCCTCCTATCTGAATGTAATAGCCGTTCAGATCTCCGGAAAGTATTTCCGATGAAGAGGCTAAATAGAAACGGGCGTAATTATTGGCGGAAGGATTAAAGGTGAGCCGTACCCCGAATTCCCATCGGGTGCTTCTTACAGAAGAAGAGGGGATCGTGATATATGCTGTTCCTGCATCTTCCTGCGGATCATTCAAGTGTACGCCTTCTTTGGTATTAATCGTGAATTTCTCGGTTTCTCCTGTCCAGGGAAGTTCTGATGTTGAACTGTCCGGTTCAAGGCTCTCTTTTTCATCCTCAGGCGGAAGCGCACAACTGTATAATAATATAATGAGGAAACTCAGAAATGTACATGCCTTGCAAATTTTCATACGGCTTTAAATTAGTGTTGTTATCTACCGTATTTGTTTGTGTTCAACGCAGAGGCAATTGCGGATCGGATAATGTTCATGCTTGCAAAGGTACAGTTTCTTGTTGAATAAATGCGAAAGGTTCTTTATTGTTTTCTGTGAATGTTAGAAATAAAAGATACGGATTATACGAATTAACACGATAGCTTTATGCTTTCACAACGCTAAAACCGTGTTAATCTGTGTAATCCGTGCCTAAAAGTTATTATTCCTGTTATTACTCAAAGCGCGGCATCACATACTTGTCCGTATAAGAAGTGAAACTGATGCCGGGCATATAATGAGTATTCGAATTATTTTCCAGCTTCTTTATCAGTGAATAATCATCCGCGTTCAAAGCATAGTAATTATCGGAAGACGGACTCGTCACCCGTACCGTCCAGTCGAACATATTTCCAATGATGGTCAGCGCGTCCGTTTCGGGATTGAATGCAGGAACTCCTGTTTTCACCACATCATACGTGCGGCTTTTCAGCACATATAAAGCATTGTTGATATCTGTCAGGAAAGCAAGCGTCTTTTTATTTCTGAATTCCGTCAGATAAAGGTGCTCTAATGTTAATCCTTCCGGCAAAGTGATAGCACGAACGTAGGGACGCCCTTTCACCTGTTTCAGATGGAACAGACGACGGTCGGCATCCAACAGAAGGTATCCTTCGTCATACTCCTTCTTCACCGTCGGGTTTCCTGCGATCTCAATGGCCGGAAAGCGGAAATTCTTCTTGGTCATAGCTTCTGTAAACAAGAGGCTTTTTTCTGCATTCACGCTATTGGAAGCCATATCGATAAACTCAATGCCTTGCGAAGTAATGCGGAAAACATCATCCGGCATCTTCAGGTCTACACGCCCGGACATCGACTCCAACAGAGGATAAAGACCGATGGAAGGAGCGTTGATATCCGTAGGTACGCTGCGGAAATTGAAATTCTCCGTCTGCACGATCTTCGGAGTGACAGCTATCCCGTTAATCGTATCCGGAAAACGTTCGTCGGACATCAACTGGCGGAAATAAAACATAGGCAGAATACTGTCGAAAGCTGCTTCGGAATAAATGTTTCCGGCAGCGTCGCGACGTACGGTTCCTTTTCCCTCTTCCTGTCCCATCAAGGCGAAATCGCCGATCACGAAACTATATAGAGTGAAAGGAGTCTTCTCCGGCTTTACGACAAAGAAGTTGTAACACCAAGGCAACTGCCAGAGAAGCAGGAAGGCGATGGTGACATATAATAGTAGGGTACTGAAACGTTTCATCTTTATTTAATTCTTCATTTTTAGTTCTTCATTCTTCATTATCCTAGTCCTGCTTTCCCGCTTTGAACCGTACGATGGAGAGCCAGGAGAAAGACGCGGTCAGCAACGTATAGACCAGCAGATACGGGAGGAATTTGTTATAAGCTTCCGGCGTGGGCGACAGGAAGAAGATTCGCAGTAACAATACGGCGATAATGAGATTGATGATTCTGCGTTTCCATGCCGGTTCGAGGCAGATCCATGCGATGAGCAGGTAGCCGGAAATACCGGCAAGATACCACGTGAGGGCGGTCAGCAGTATATGATTCTTCAGTTCGTGAGCCAGTACTCCGCTCAGATAGACCTCCATCAGAAGGAAGTTGGAAGCGAAGCAGACAAGCAACAGTACCAAACCGGAGAACAACATATTGCCGGTCATTTTCAGTTCGGGATAGGGCAGGTGCAAAGTCAGTTTCAGACATTTGCGCTGCATCTCGGGAACAAACTGCACGATGGCCATCAACACTCCGGCAATCAGGGGGATGTATTGTAACATATCGATGAATATGGCATCCCGCTGCATCATGACTTCCCATACATGCGCGGCGCCTTTCATTTCTATCACCCGGTTGATGCGAAGCATACAGTAGCCTGTAAAACCGAGTGTGGTGACTACGGCAAGCAGAAAATACCACCGTGTCTTGATCCATTCTTTATAAAATATAGCGTACATGAGACTTCTAATTTACTTTTTAATCTTTAATTATTTTATTGAATCAGTATTTGCCGGTCAGACCGATGAAGGCATCTTCCAGATTCACATGTTCGCTATGCAGGTCCGTATAGGGTACTGACATGGATTTCAGTTTTGCTTCCGCCTCTGTGGGGGGGAGGAAGGAGAATGTTTCCAGTGTATTCCGCATCACGGAAGGATGATAGAAATCATCGGATGCGGGCAGTTCGTAACCTTCGGGAACAGTACAGGTATAGCGGCGTCCTTCTTTCAGTAATTCGTCAATTGGCTTCTGAATCAGTATCTTTCCGTAGTCCATCATGATACAGTCGTCTACCAGTCGTTCCATATCCTGAATGATATGCGAAGTCAGAAAGACAGTCTTGCCTTCGGAACGTGCATAATCGCGGAGATAGTCTACAAACAGGCGGCGATAACCGGGGTCGAGACCGAGGGAGAAGTCGTCTAATACAAGAAGCTCGGGATTCTGTGCCAGAATCAGTCCGAGTGCTACTTGTGAACGTTGTCCGCAAGACATACGGGAGATGCGCTGTCCGGTAGCTACTTTCAGTTTGTTCATCAGTTCATAATAAGCCTCTTTTTTCCATTGATTGGGGTAAAAGGCTGCGTAGAACTTCTCAATCTGGGTGATGCTCATGAATTGATACTGTACGTGCCCTTCTATCAGCAGCCCGATGTTGCGGCGCAATGCCGGAGCCATCGTCTGTATCTCTTGTCCGAAGATACGGCATTCTCCGGAACGTGGTTTCAGATATCCGCTCAGGATGTTGATGGTCGTGGTCTTGCCCGTACCATTCTTGCCCAGTAGTCCGAGGATGCGGCCTTTGGGGACTGTGAAACTAAGATTTTCGTAAATCAACCGTTTGCCGTAGTAGTGCGTCAGGTTGTTACATTCTATGATTTGTTCCATTTTATTTTATCAGTTATTCTGTTCAAAAGAAGAGAAGAAAAAGGATGGGAATCACGATTCCGACAATCATTTCTATTCCTCCTCTGCCGATAATACCTTTGTTGCCTTTCAGCATGATGACTCCGGAAAGGGTGATGATGATGAGGCCGACTGCGAAAATATCCGCAAAGTAAGTCCACCATTGTCCGGGGTTGTAGTGCAGGCGTGCCATTGCTCCGATGAGCGGGCGGCGGGTGACAGATTCGTAGACTGCCTCTCCCGTACGGACGTTTACCTGCAAGTTGGACCCGCCTTTCAAGAACACTTTCATGATGTCCGCTTTCGGGAAATAGTGCTTGGTATAGTTACCTTCCTCTCCCAATGGTTGCAGCAGAGTCAGTACATTTTCCCTTTTCATTCCCTCTTTGCCCGGCAGTTTTTCGGCAATCTTATATTCTTTCCGTTCGATGGAGAAGTTCGGGTTGATGGTGTCACGGTGATTCATCACAATGCCGGAAATGGCATAAATCAAGACCATTCCGGCAAAGAAAAAGGATAAATCACGGTGTATCAGCCTACTCCATTTACGGATGCTGCTACTCCACTTCATACGAATTAGCTTCCATGAAATAGAAAGACAGATACTCTTTGCCGCTGCTTGCTTTTCGGTCGGCTATCTTCGCGCGGAAGTCGGCGATACGGGCTTCGGGCGTGTTGGCTGTCTCGCCGCGTGCTTTCTTCTCTGTGTCACAGCCGGCTTCACCGGTTCCGTGTTTTTCGGCAGCTTGCGCTTTGAGTTGTGCTTCCCAGTTTTGGAGGTAGGCTTCGTCAATGCGTTGTTCTTTCAGTGTTCCGGTGACGCGGACGATGGAGTTCACACATTTCGGGTCGAATGCTCCCAGTGTGCCGGCTTCTACGCGGATCACTTGTGTGTCGTCACTGCCCATCAGGAAGATTTTCTTGGCGCCATGCTTGCAGGTATGTGTGCAAACGCCTTCGATGGTTACTTCTTTTCCTGCAAGGTTTTCTGCATTTGCAAGAAGAGAGTCAATTTCTAAAGCAGACGAAGTGGTCTGTTCTGTTGTTGTGTCCGAGGAACTTTTCTGCTGTTTGTTTCCACAAGAGGTTCCGATAACGGCAACCGCCAGTAGAGCGATTGCGATGCTTAGCTTTTTTGTTTTCATTGTTACTTTTTGTTTTTATGTAGTTTATATTCTTTTTTATGAACTTGCAAATGGCTTTTAGTTCTGGTTCTTTACACAACGAACTGTTTGACCACTAAGTACACTGATATAACTCAGAGACAATCTGCCTTCCGGATACTTCGCCATTGAGAATGTGCTCATTAGTCCGAAGAACTGAATATTGGTCAGGTCGCCGGTGCTTGTACTATAAATAGGCTTATATGCAGTTGAAGTCATGTAATAACTCATACTGGGTTTTCCAAACCATTCGGTTACCGTACTGTTGCTGCTGGTTATTGCCGTTGCCTGATATTTGGGGACGGCTGAATAACCGGTTGACATACGTACTCCCGAGAATTGATAATTAAATTTAGCCTCGTTGAGTGTCGGGATTTTACCACCGTCATATGCTGTGTCATAGAAAAGAGCGTCTTTTCCGTTTTCCAAACTATTGCCGTCCGCATCTTTGGTCGAATTACCTACAAGGCTGAAATATTCGGCGCGAGTCGGGATGTGCCATCCCTTCGGACAGATGCCCTGTGCTCCTTCAAAG